>Ga0206861_1005_pt1 | contig 93849 bp, 81 predicted proteins | sample Alteio_BWOrgCont_45_FD_152617 | JGI IMG/M metagenome (GOLD analysis project Ga0206861, IMG submission 152617) | Enriched cells from forest soil in Barre Woods Harvard Forest LTER site, Petersham, Massachusetts, United States -... | ecosystem: Environmental > Terrestrial > Soil > Temperate forest >... | reverse complement strand
TGAAAATAAAAATATCATAGCGCTGAAAGCGCGTGAGATGAGTTTAATCCCAAACATATTCTTCTTTATAAGCAACAAGAAATAAGACACCCACTTCTTTTAACATCTCAAATGCTGGGTAGCTTTAAGGCCGTAGGCCTGACCGTATCCAGCCCAGGGTGGAGGCGCTCTTAGCGCCGCAACCCTGGGTATGAAAATAAAAATATCATAGCGCTGAAAGCGCGTGAGATGAGTTTAATCCCAAACATATTCTTCTTTATAAGCAACAAGAAATAAGACACCCACTTCTTTTAACATCTCAAATGCTGGGTAGCTTTAAGGCCGAAGGCCTGACCAAAAAAAAGCCCCATACTTTCGTATGGGGCTTTCGGTTTTTTACCTTATGAACTAGAGCTTTTCTTTGATCTCAATTTCACTGTCTTTACGTGCTTGTGCGACGTAAAGTTGATAATCAAGTTCGCCCTTAAACATAATTAGGCCTTGTAGGTATTCTGCGCGCATTTCATCACCAAATTTAGGATCCAATTTGCCGTCATGCACTGCATCGACTACGACTACAGCATAATCATTATCACCTATGGCTACAACGCTAGCCACGTTACCGGTTTTTTCAGCAGGAACGTGCAATGCGAATGCTGCATCTAACACTTCAGGAGGCACAGCCATATTGTAACGCGTGGATAGTGCCGCAGGGACCCAAGTGAGTTTGCCATGATCGATTTGATCGGGCGCAGTACCTTGTTGGATTGCAGCTAACCAAGTTTCTGAATTTGCATGCGCTTTTTTAGTGGCTTGCTCTAAAGCTAACTTCTGTTTAATACTGTCTTTTACGGTATCGTAATCTTCAAGACGAGGCTCTTCATAAGTCAGTTTACGTAACACTGCGGCATCGATAGGACCGTAACTGATCACAGCACTGTTATGACCATCCAAGAAGACGGCATCACTAAACGCCGCTTGTACCGCTTCAGGTTTATTGAGTTCACCTAAACCCTTAGAGTTATCCCGACTAAATTCTTTTGATTCTTTAATCTCAAGATTTAACGCTTTGGCCGCAGGCTCCAAAGAATCAGGATTTTCAAAGGTTAAAGTTTCAAGTTGTGCGAGATCAGATGCAAACCGTGTTTCACGCTGCGCTTTAGTCCAATCTTTAATCACTTGATCTTTAACATCCGCAAACGGTCTCAATTGTCCAGGTTGCACTTCGACGACTTTAATAATATGCAAACCAAATTGAGTTTTAACGGGGCCGACCAAATCACCGGCTTGAGCTTTAAATACCGCTTCATCAAATTCAGGCACCATCGCCCCTTTACCAAACCAACCGAGATCTCCACCATTTTCAGTGCTACCTGGATCAGCTGAATATTCTTTGGCTAAGGTTGCAAAATCAGCGCCTTGTCTTAATTCTTGCATTAGTTTTTCAGCCAAAGCGTTTAATGACGCTTCATCACCGCCTGATTTTTCAGTGGTTAATAGGATATGCATCGCATGACGCTTTTCTGGCTCGGTATACACTGCAGAATGAGCGTCATAATAGGTTTGTAGGGTCTGATCATCCGGGGTATCGATCGTATAATCTCTCCCATTTACGCGTATGGACTGAACAGTCATGCGCTCAGGCAACATGAAATCAGCAGAATGTGCATCATAATAAGCCCGAATATCGGCATCACTGACGTTAGCTTCTGCCATATATTCTGCAGCAGGAATCATTAAATATTTAATATCGCGCGTTTGCTCTAAAAGAGCAATGGCTTTATCGAGCTCATAAGGCAGTACAAATGAACTGTCTACGATTGCGCCGCGTGCTTGGCCTATCATAAGATCATTTTGCACCGCTTGACGAAAATCAAGTGTGCTATAACCCATGCTGGTGACTGCGGCTTCAAGCTTAGCCGGCACATATTCACCGTTTTCTTGAAATTGAGGCAGTGTCCGCAATAAGTTGTCGACTTGATCTTTACCTATTGCAAAACCTTGTTTATGCGCAACAGTCGTTAATAATTTTTCATTCACTAAGCCATTGAGGGCTTGGTCACGGATCTGTTGGTCATTAACCGCCGCAGGCTGACCTTGCATCATGGCCGCCATTTGTTGTTGGCGCATCACATGTTGGTAAGTACGTTGAAAATCTTGATCGGTGATCACTTCACCGTTTACACGTGCAATTTGATTGGAGTCCGAAGAAATGTATCCTTCGATGCCCCAAATCGCAAACACAAAACCGATTAGGATAATGACTACCCAAGCAATAGTGCCGTGAGTTTTTGAACGAATGGTTTGTAACATTTTGGCGTAGCTCCCTTTTGCCTCTTGAAAATTTAATTACTGTCAGAAAAAAGAAAACGGAGTGGACGGGGCTCGAACCCGCGACCCCCGGCGTGACAGGCCGGTATTCTAACCAACTGAACTACCACTCCATAACTTTGGGTGCTGAGGGATTTGAACCCCCGACATTCGCCTTGTAAGGGCGACGCTCTACCAACTGAGCTAAGCACCCGAGCTCAAGACCATAAAACTCTTACGGCTGAGGTGGCTTAGTTTAACGGATATTTTTCTCGAATGCTAGAGAATCTCTAGCTTAACATGAACATTTTTATTGTGGGGAAAAATATAATTTAGTTAGAATTATTTTTTTTCTTTTCGATATTATTCAATATTAAAGTAAATTAAAGATCGCAAAATCCCCCCGGACCTCCGGTCCGACCCCCTTTACAAAGGGGGGAAGCCCATCCCCCCGGACAAGCGTTCGACCCCCTTTACAAAGGGGGAAGCCCATCCCCCCGGACAAGCGTTCGACCCCCTTTACAAAGGGGGAAGCCCATCTCCCCCGGACAAGCGTTCGACCCCCTTTACAAAGGGGGCAAATCCTTTCTCTGTAAAGGGGCAAGCTTATCCTCCACACGGATGTACGGTCTTGCACGTCCCCCCTTTGTAAAGGGGGGCGGCCGTTTCGGCCGGGGGGATTTTTTAGCGGACATAGAAACTTTAACGGAACTTAAACACTCGTCACACAAGCAGCCTTCCAACCGGTGGCTTCTAAAATACCTTGTGCAATCATCGCTGGAGATTTCACGGTGTTCACACCGGCGGCTTCCAAAGCCTTATATTTTTCCGCAGCAGTCCCCATGCCACCGGCAATAATGGCTCCGGCATGGCCCATACGTTTACCCGGAGGCGCAGCGACGCCCGCAATATACGCCACTACAGGTTTTTTAATATGATGCTTAATGTAATCGGCCGCTTCTTCTTCAGCACTTCCACCAATTTCTCCGACCATGACGATCGCTTCAGTTTGTGGATCTTCATTAAATAGACGCAGTACATCGATAAAGTTCATGCCTGGAATAGGATCGCCACCAATACCCACACACGTACTTTGGCCATAACCAAAATCCGTGGTCTGTTTAACGGCTTCATACGTCAGCGTGCCTGAACGTGAAACAATACCGACCTTGCCGGGCAAATGAATAAAACCGGGCATAATACCAATTTTGCAGGCACCGGGCGTAATTACGCCGGGACAATTAGGGCCGACTAAGCGTGCTTTTTTGCCTTTTAAATAGGCTTTAACCACTAACATATCTAGAGTGGGTACCCCTTCGGTAATGCAAATAATCAGTTGAACTCCGGCATCCACCGCTTCAATAATGGAATCTTTACAAAAGGGCGCAGGGACATAAATCACACTGGCATCCGCCTGAGTGACTCTGACGGCTTCTTCCACGGTATCAAACACCGGTAAAGCTAAGTGGGTTTGTCCCCCTTTGCCCGGTGTCACGCCGCCGACCATTTGGGTTCCATAATTAATGGCTTGTTCAGAATGAAAGGTGCCTTGTTTACCCGTAAAACCCTGACAGATGACTTTAGTCTCTTTATTTACCAATATACTCATTATTCACCTTTCACTGCAGCAATGATTTTCTTTGCAGCCTGCGTTAAATCGCCGACTGCCATAATATTTAATCCACTTTTTTCTAAAATCTCGGCCCCGAGATCAGAATTAGTGCCTTGTAAGCGCACCACGACCGGGACGCGAACATGCACTTCCTTGATAGCATTGATAATACCGTTGGCAATCAAATCACAACGCACGATGCCACCGAAAATATTCACCAATACGCCCTGTACTTTAGGATCAGATAAAATAATTTTAAACGCATGCGCTACGCGCTCTTCTGTTGCGCCGCCGCCGACATCTAAGAAGTTCGCAGGATCTCCGCCATGCAATTTAATTAAATCCATGGTTGCCATCGCAAGACCTGCACCATTGACCATGCAGCCAATATTGCCATCAAGCGCAATGTAACTTAAGCCCCATTCGCTCGCTGCATTTTCCCGGGCATCTTCTTGTGCAGGATCACGCATTAATACCAAATCGGGGTGACGGTAGAGGGCATTATCATCAATATTAATTTTACCGTCTAGACACAATAAATCATCTTCATTAGTGATGACAAGGGGATTAATTTCCACCAAACTCAAATCTTTTTCGATAAATAATTTACCTAAAGCAATCAACAAATCCGTAAATTGCTTCACTTGTTTATCTTTAAGGCCCAAAGCAAACGCCAAATAGCGCCCTTGAAACGGTAGCACACCGACCAGGGGATCAACGATTACTTTGTGAATTTTCTCAGGAGTATTGTGCGCGACTTCTTCAATATCCATGCCGCCTTCGGTCGAGGCCATAATCACGACCCGTTGCAAAGCGCGATCTAACACCGCACTTAAATACAGTTCCTTTTTAATATTACAAGGCGCTTCAATCAAGACTTGATTAATGGGTTGACCGTGACTGTCGGTTTGGAAAGTCACTAAACGCGTGCCTAATAATTTTTCTACGTAAGCGGTCAGCTCTTCTTCGGTTTTGACCACTTTAACGCCACCGGCTTTCCCACGTCCACCTGCATGGACTTGTGCTTTCACGACCCACGCGGGCGTATTGAGTTCTTTTGCGACTAAGCGTGCAGCGTGGGCACTGCTTGCGATCGCACTGGGCGGTACAGGCATACCGAATTCGGCAAACAATTGTTTAGCTTGGTATTCATGTAAATTCATCGTCTATCCTTCTATAAATCTAACAAAATGCGGGTGGGATCTTCCAACAACTCTTTAATCGTGCGTAAAAAGGTGACCGAATCACGGCCATCAATAATACGGTGATCGTAAGACAAAGCTAAATACATCATCGGCCGGATCACAATTTCACCGTTTTCAACGATGGGCCGTTGTTGGATATTATGCATGCCTAAAATAGCACTCTGCGGTGGATTGATAATCGGGGTAGATAACAGTGAACCAAATACGCCACCATTAGAAATAGTAAACGTACCGCCAGTCATTTCTTCAACCGTTAATTTATTATCCCGTGCTTTCTCACCGTAACTGACGATAGCTTTTTCAATATCCGCCAAACTTAAGGTGTCTGCATCACGAATAATCGGCACGACTAAACCCCGCTCGGTCGATACTGCAACCCCGATATCAAAATAACCATGATATACCACATCACTGCCATCCATGCTGGCATTGACCACAGGGAAACGCTTGAGTGCTTCTACCGCAGCTTTAACAAAAAAGGACATAAAGCCTAATTTGATGCCGTGAATTTTATTAAATTGATCTTTATAACGATCGCGCACTTTTACAATTTCTTGTAAATTGACTTCATTAAATGTGGTTAAAATCGCGGCTTGATGCTGCGCGGCTAACAGACGCTCAGCAATCCGGGCCCGTAAACGCGTCATAGGCACACGTTTTTCTTCACGCTCACCCGGGGCAGGCGCTGCGGCTGCAACAGGAGCGGTGTTTTGTTTTGCAGGCGCTAACACATCGGCTTTAGTCACACGGCCTTCTTTTCCGGTACCGGTCACGGTACTGACATCAATGCCGTGTTCAGCGGCTGCACGCCGCACCGCAGGACCTGCGGCTACATTTTTTGCTGCCGGAGCAGATTCAGATTTTACAACCTCGGCTTTTTCAGATTTTGCAGCGTCCGCTTTTTCAGGCGTAGCCGCTGCAGCGCCTGCGCCTTCTTCTATCAGGGCTAAGACGGCCGCCGCGGTCACGGTACTGCCCTGAGCTTGTGCAATACTGCTTAATACCCCATCGACAGGTGCAGGGACTTCTAACATGACTTTGTCCGTTTCAATATCCACCAAATTTTCACCGCGTGCGACTTTATCGCCGGGTTTTTTATGCCAGGTGGACACGGTGGCATCAGTTACCGATTCAGGTAAAACAGGGACTTTTACTTCAATAGCCATAATCAAGGGTTCCTTATCCTAGAGCTTCTTCAACTAAACGATTTTGTTCAACTACATGTACAGCATGATAACCAGAGGCCGGCGATGAAGACGCGACGCGTCCTGCATAGCTTAAAGTCTGATGCGCAGCTAATGCGGCCTGCAAATGATGCGCAGTGCAATACCAAGCGCCTTGGTTTTGCGGCTCTTCCTGACACCAAATAATCTGTTTGGCCAGTGTGTACTGGCTTAATAATGCCCGCAATTCCTCTTTTGGAAAAGGATACAATTGCTCAATCCTGACTATGGCCACATCAGTGCGTTTATCCGCGCGGCGTTTAGCCAATAAATCATAATATACTTTGCCGCTACATAATATCACACGCGTAACGCTACTTGCCGCAAGATCTTCAACTTCTGGAATAATGACTTGGAATTCACCTTCGGCAAGATCCTGAAATGTTGAGACGGCCAACTTATGACGCAATAAACTTTTGGGTGTCATCACGATTAAAGGCTTGCGAAATGGCGCTATCATTTGACGACGTAACATATGAAAGGTTTGCGCAGGCGTTGACGGCACACAGACGAGCATATTGTTTTCCGCACACAATTGTAAATAACGTTCTAACCGTGCAGAAGAATGCTCAGGTCCCATGCCTTCATAACCATGCGGCAATAACATCACTAAACTACTTAAGCGACCCCATTTATGCTCACCTGAGCTGATAAATTGATCGATTACGACTTGTGCACCATTAGCAAAATCGCCAAACTGCGCTTCCCACGCCACCAAGGTACTCGGGGTCGTCGTGGAATAACCGTATTCAAATGCCAGCACCGCTTCTTCAGAAAGTAATGAATCAATCACGGTGAAATGGGCTTGATCAGGTGCTAAATGCGCCAAAGGACAATAAGGCGTTCCTGTTTTTTGATCATGCAAAACCGCATGACGGTGGGCAAATGTACCGCGTCCAGAATCTTGGCCACTTAAACGCACGGGATAACCTTGATGTATCAGCGTCGCATAAGCTAAATTTTCAGCATAACCCCAATCCAGCGGTAATTCACCCGCCGTCATTTTCTGCCGGTCTTCCATCACTTTGGCCACTTGCCGTTGCAATACAAAATGCGGGGGTAATTTATATATTTGGTTCGCAAGTTTTACCAAATCAGCTTGCGCTATTTTAGTATTGACGCTTTGATTCGGTTCTTGTTTGAGAAACTCTACCCACAGAGAATCCGGTTTATGATTCTGGGTCGAGGCTAGCGTTTCGATGATGTGTTTACCGCTGTCAAGATGATCGCGATAAGCCAGCTCTTCTGCAGCCACTTCTTTTTCAGTGATAACGCCCGCTTTAATCAATTGCGCAGCATATAACGCTGCTGGCGTGGGATGATTGTGTATGCTTTGATACATCAGCGGTTGGGTCGCCGCAGGTTCATCCGCTTCATTATGACCATGACGACGGTAACACACCAAATCAATCACCACATCTTTTTTAAATTGCGTGCGGTATTCCAGCGCAATTTGCGCCATCAATACCACCGCTTCAGGATCATCGCCATTCACATGAAAAATAGGCGCCTCGATCATTTTAGCGACATCAGTACAATATAAAGAGGAACGTGTATCGCGTGGATTACTGGTAGTAAAACCCACTTGATTATTAATCACGATATGCACACTGCCGCCGGTATTAAAACCACGCGCTTGGGACATGCTAAAGGTTTCCATGACGACGCCTTGGCCAGCAAAGGCCGAATCCCCGTGCATGAGGATCGGCAACACTTCTTTATGCGCCCTATCATTGCGTTTGGCTTGGCGTGCTTTCACGGAGCCTTCAACGACAGGTGAGACAATTTCCAAGTGGGAAGGATTAAACGCTAACGCTAAATGCAATACACCGCCCTGAGTGATGATATCCGAGGAAAATCCTTGGTGATATTTCACATCGCCCGCAATCAATTCTTTAGGCGCTTTGCCTTCAAATTCTTGGAATAAATCACCGGGCGCTTTGCCTAATATATTCACCAGCACATTTAACCGACCGCGATGCGCCATGCCGATCACGACTTCTTGCACGCCTTTTAAACCGCCTTGTTGGATGATCTCATCCACACAAGGAATTAAACTATCGCCACCCTCCAGGGAAAAACGTTTTTGGCCAACATATTTATTATGTAAATATTGCTCAAGGCCTTGGGCTTTATTGAGTAAACTGAAAATATGTTTGCGCTTTTCTTCTGAAAATGTCGGATGAAGTAAGCCTGTTTCCAAACGTTGCATTAACCAGTTGCGTTCATTTTCATCGCTGATATGCATATACTCTACGCCTACTGTACGACAATAAATGGCTTGCAAGCGCTCTAGAATATCCGCTAAAGACGCTTGTGCGATGTTTGCCACATTCACTGGAAATACGCTCGTTAAATCTCCTGGGGACAATTGATAATAGGCTAAGGTTAATTCCGACAACGTCGGAAGCGCTTGTAGCATCAGCGGATCTAATTTTGCTTGCCTATGGCCTAAACGCCGATACGCATCCACCAAAGCGAGCACTTGCGTGAGTTTCGGTGAGGTTTCTTTAACCGCTGTCCCTCGGGTTTGTTTTTGTTTTGCGTACTGTAAAAACGTATCTTGGATCGGCAAATGTGCGACTTCAAATAGGCTACCAGGCAATGCATCAAACTGTGCACGCAATGTCGGCTCGATGCTGCGCGGATCTTGTAGGTATTGTTCGTACAAGGGTTCTAAATAACTGGCATTATCACCATCAAATAATGAATTTTGTTGTAAATCTTGTAGGGTAGGTTTGTTCTGCGACACCATTAAACCCCTTCCCTTAAGAGTTCAGTCCGAATATGCGCAATCGCTTGGGTAGGATTTAAGCCCTTAGGACAGACATCGGCACAATTCATAATGCCACGGCAACGGTACAAACTATAAGCATCTTCAAGCTTAGTCAAACGCTCGTTTTTTGCGGTATCACGGCTGTCACTAATAAAACGTGACGCTTGCAATAATGCTGCGGGACCTAAAAATTTATCGGGATTCCACCAATAAGACGGGCATGCGGTGGTACAACAGGCACATAAAATACATTCATAAAGACCGTCTAATTTTGCCCGGTCCGAAGGAGATTGTAAGCGTTCCGTAGCAGGCACAGGCGTATCATTTATTAAATAGGGATCAACTTTTTCATATTGTTGATAAAACGGCGTCATATCCACGACTAAATCACGGATCACCGGTAAACTAGGAATGGGACGTAAAACGATAGGCTGAGTTAATTCAGAAACCGGCGTAATACAGCATAAACGATTTTTACCGTTCACATTCACAGCATCGGAACCGCACACGCCTTCGCCACACGAGTGACGAAACGTCAAGGTTTCATCAATTTCTTTTAATTGTTTGAGCGCGCCTAATACCATGAGATCTTTACCGGGTTCTACCGATAAGCTCATTTCTTGCATATAAGGTTTTTGATCTTTTTCCGGGTTATACCGGTATATAGAAAACTTTATTTCGGACAGTGCTGCGGACATAAACTCACCCTCATTTCATTAATAAACACGCTCAATCGGCTCAAAAGCAGCCATGGTTTTAGGCGCAAAATTCACTGGTCGTGAGATCACTTTATTGCCTGAAAAATAAACCAAATGCTTCAGCCAATTTTTATCATCCCTATCGGGATAATCTACACGGGAATGCGCCCCACGGCTTTCGGTGCGCAACAGGGCGCAAGCGGCGGTCGCTTCGGCCACGTCGAGTAGATTATCTAATTCTAGTGCTTCAATGCGCGCCGTATTAAATACCAAACTGGTATCAGATAACGCCGTATGCTTAATGCGCTCACGAATTTCCGCTACGGCTTTTTCACCTGAGCGCATGCTGTCTTCTTGACGAAACACGCCAAAATCATTTTGCATAATGTGTTTTAAGTCACGCTTTACATGCGCAACACTCTCACCGCTAGGACTGTGATTCCAGCGATTGACACGATCCAGTCCCCGCGTCACCGACGCGTCATCCACCGTTAAAAACGGTAATTCATCACCACTGATTTGCTCACTGATATGTAAGCCTGCGGCACGGCCAAACACGACTAAATCCAGCAAAGAGTTTCCACCTAAACGATTAGCGCCATGCACCGAAACGCACGCACATTCACCTATGGCATAAAGCCCTTGGACGATAAAATCTTTACCGTCTTTGACACTGACCACTTGGCCATGATAATTCGTGGGCACGCCGCCCATCATATAATGAGATGTAGGCACTACAGGAATCGGATCTTTTACCGGATCCACATGCGCAAAGGTTTTTGCCAGTTCACGAATACCTGGCAAGCGTTTGGAAATAATGTCTTCCCCTAGGTGATCAAGTTTTAGTAACACATAATCCCCTTTAGGTCCGCAGCCGCGTCCTTCGCGGATCTCTATGGTCATGGAGCGCGCAACCACATCACGTGAGGCTAAATCTTTTGCTTTGGGCGCATAACGCTCCATAAAGCGCTCGCCATTTTTATTTACTAAATAACCGCCTTCACCTCGGCAGCCTTCAGTCACAAGCACTCCCGCACCGGCTATGCCTGTCGGATGGAATTGCCACATTTCCATATCTTGGAGCGGATAGCCCGCACGTAACGCCATGCCTAAACCATCACCCGTATTGATATGCGCATTGGTGGTTGAACTGTGAATTTGTCCGGCGCCACCGGTGGCTAATACCACCGCACGGGCTTGGAATAATACGATTTCGCCGGTTGCGATATTCATCGCTAACACACCGGCCACTTGATTATCTGAAGTTTGGACTAAATCTATGCCGTACCATTCGCTAAAAAATGTGGTTTTAGCTTTTAAGTTTTGTTGATATAGCGTATGGAGTAACGCATGCCCGGTACGATCTGCAACTGCACAAGTGCGGGCGGCTTGCTCGCCACCAAAATGTTTAGACTGGCCCCCGAAGCGACGCTGATAAATACGACCACTGTCTAGCCGAGAAAAAGGCATACCCATGTGTTCTAATTCATAGACACTCGGGATCGCTTGGCTGCACATGTATTCGATGCTGTCTTGATCGCCTAAATAATCAGATCCTTTAATGGTATCAAACATATGCCAGCGCCAATCATCTTCATCATCTGCGCCTAGTGCCGCATTAATGCCGCCTTGGGCAGAAACGGTATGTGAGCGCGTAGGAAATACTTTTGATATCACCGCAACGTTATGTCCATTGGCCGCAAGTTGATAGGCCGCACGCAACCCGGCACCGCCAGCACCAACAATCACTGCATCAAAGATTTGTGTGGGAAGAGACATCTATACACTCCATAAAATTTGTATGCCCCAGACGAAATAAATGGCCAGAGCCAACACCAAAGCAATTTCTAAGAATAGCCGTAAATAAACGTATTTGATGTAATCGGTTAGGACCGTCCAAATACCGATCCAAGAGTGTATCAGTAAACTTAATAATGCAAATAAAGTAAATAGTCGCATTGCGGGGTGGGCATACAAGGTTTGCCAAACGGCAAAATCTAAGCCGGGGTGACAGAGGATATAGCCTAATAAAAAAATCGTATACAGCGCTAAAATCACCGCACTCACACGCTGCCAGAGCCAATCGCTCAATCCATTTTGTCCAAAAGTCAGTACACTTTTTACCATAGCCATATTCCCAAAAGCAGTGCAAAGATAAATGTGATGAAAAGGACCAGCTTTGCACCCAGACGTCCGCCGGATAAGCTATCCCCCCAATGACAATCCATTAATAAATGGCGTATGCCCGCCACTAAGTGATAAAACAAAGCCAACAAACTCGCCCACAGGCAAAATTTAACGAAGGGATGGCTAAAAAAGGATACGACACGATTAAACCCTTCGGCACCCTGCAAACTGCACGCGAGCACAGCCAGCAATGCCGGGATCAATAAGAATAACACCACACCCGAAATACGATGCAATATGGACACAATCGCAGGTATGGGAAACGAAAATGTGAATAAATTAAGATTTACTGGGCGTTTTGAAATCACGATTTAGCCTTACCGGTAATGAACACCGGCCAATTATAGGCCTAATCGCTTTTGAGAACAATAGCTTGTGTGGGGTTTGTGCGCAGGGATAGTGAAGATTTTCCTCTCACATTATACCCGCCTTCGCAAGGGATAGAGTGAGAGCGATAAGGTGAGGAAAAAGATAGATCCCCGCGGTTATCAAGTTACTTATTTTTGTAAATATTCGGGTAATCTATTCGGTTAATCTATCTCTGGGTGACCCACTGCGTCATCCCGTGCGTAAGCCGCCATCATGGGTGATAGAAGCACTTATCTCTCGCGGCTGTAGACACGGGATCCAGGTTAGAGATATTCTTACGTGCTCAGCATAGATTAACTTCGTAAGCAATATTTTCGCCTGGATCCCGTGTCTTCAGCCGCGCAAGTCCTGCTCTTCTATCACCCATGATGGCGGCTTACGCACGGGATGACGCAGTGGGCCTACGGCCTTCAAACTAAATTCGTGGGGATTTGTTAGGGACAGGGTGAGCGTTAGGGAACAGGATGAGGGAAAAGAGGGATCCCCGCGGTTATCAAGTTACTTATTTTTGTAAATATTCGGGTAATCTATTCGGGTAATCTATTCGGTTAATCTATTCGGTTAATCTATCTCTTGGTGACCCACTGCGTCATCCCGTGCGTAAGCCGCCATCATGGGTGATAGAAGCACTTATCTCTCGCGGCTGTAGACACGGGATAAAGGTTACAGATGTTTCTCACATGCTCAGCATAGATTAACTTCGTAAGCAATATTTCCGCCTGGATCCCGTGTCTTCAGCCGCGCAAGTCCTGCTCTTCTATCACTTCTGATGGCGGCTTACGCACGGGATGACGCAGTGGATCACAACGGTATCAGGCCTACGGCCTTAAAGACTAAAATGATTTATAACAAATTGTTTTTAAATAAAAATTCGTGGGGATCACTTAGGCGATAGAGTGAGCGCGCACCGCGTGTGGATTTTTATTGGATTATACCTTAATCTAAATTTGTCTAATGACGCCTTCATCTTAGTTATGCTATCATCCGCAGCTTCCCAGTTAAATAAAAATTTTACGGATAAAATTCATATGAATGACAAAGTTGCCAAGCTTAATATAGAGGGTGAAACCCTGGATTTACCGATAGTCAATGCGACTTACGGTCCCCATTTAGTCGAGATTGAAGCTTTAAGTAAGCATGAGTTCTTTACTTATGATCCCGGCTTTATCTCTACTGCTTCTTGTCGTTCTGCCATTACCTATATTAATGGTGAAAAAGGGATCCTGTTGCACCGAGGTTATCCCATAGACCAACTGGCCGCAAAAACAGATTTTCTGACGACCGCTTACTTATTGTTAAATGGTGAATTACCGAATTCTACCGAGCAAAATGAGTTTAAAACGATTATTGCCTCACACGTTAATCCACCGGCTATTGTCCATGACACCTTGCAAGGCTTTGCTAAAGGGGCCCACCCCATGGCGATGCTGATTAGTTTAATGGGCGCACTGGCAGGTTACTTTCACCCGATTAAAATCAGAGACGCCGCAGAGCGCAAACACATGATCGAGCAACTCATCGGTTTTATGCCGGCATTGGTGGCCTGGAGTTACCAGCATCATATCGGGCAAAAAACTTACTCCCCCCGCGCAGGCTTAAGTTATGCCGAGCAGTTTATGTATTTATTATTTGATGATAAACGCGGCAATAATCCTATTTTAAATAAAGCCATAGACCGCATTTTAATTTTACACGCTGATCACGAACAAAACGCTTCAACCTCCACTGTACGTTTAGCGGGCTCAACGCTTGCCAACCCCTACGCCTGTATGGCTGCCGGGATTGCCGCGTTATGGGGACCTGCGCATGGCGGCGCCAATGAAGCCGTGATTAAAATGCTGAGCGAAATTGAAGATGAAAAAAATATTCCTAAATTTATCGCGCGTGCCAAAGACAGCAATGATAATTTTCGTTTGATGGGCTTTGGGCACAGGGTCTATAAAAATTATGATCCCCGCGCCAAAGTGATGAAACAAACCTGTGATGAAGTGTTAAGTGAATTAGGCGAGCAACACGATCCATTATTTAAAATTGCCTTGCAATTAGAGCGCATCGCGCTAGAAGATGACTATTTTATTCAAAGAAAACTTTATCCTAATGTGGATTTTTATTCGGGTATTATTTTACGCGCCATCGGCATCCCCACAGAATTATTTACGCCTATTTTTGCACTGGCCCGTACCGTGGGTTGGCTCGCACAATGGGGTGAAATGTGTGATGATAATGATTTTAAAATTGGACGGCCTCGCCAATGGTATACCGGACCTAAAGTAAGAGATATCTAGTTTTTTAGTTTGGGGGAGTAGTCATGGCACCCAAGAGCAAAAAAGAACAACCGGGTACAACACCATCCGAAACCGCATTACGATCCACCAAAAATCAAACTATGACGCCAGGGGCGCGTAGCGCACGCCATCACAACAAGTCACCGGGATCACGGTATCACCGCGAATTAACTGAGCTTAGAAATCAACTTAAAAAATGTACCATTACATTTGATAATAATAAAGCACTGGTGACGATCAAAGCCCAAAACTATTCTAAGGGACGTCGAATCTCTACCTTACTCAATAGTTTTGCCTATGTGGTCAATGAAGGTGTAGTGGCCACCCTCAAAAATACCCAAACCTTCATCTACGTCTCACATTATAATCAATTTGTCAGTAATACCGAATTGGATCTAAAGCGCACAGCGGGGCTCGCGCCATTCAAAGTTTCTCAGACTAGCTCATCCACACTGGCCCCGGTATACACATTGTTTGCGCCCCAAGCCGAAGTCAGAACTTATGCCCAAAGAAAGCAATTTCATAAAGAAAATCCTGACCGATACCGAAGAGATGTCAACACCCTAAAAAGATTTTTTGAGAAACACCCTACTTTACCTCAAACCCAAATCATTTATTCCGATAGCGAAGCCTTGCATCGTGACGTGACCGCTTTAAATGATTTTGCTTATGAATTACCGCATAATGATCCCTTTGCTCCTGCTAAAATAGCCAGTCGCTCGCAAATGACCCTGTTGCTATGTCAAGCGGATTATGATTTTTTGTTTGCATTTGCCGCCCAATTAACGTATCAAAATGCACGCATCAAACCTGCGCCGACTATGGAAGAAAGAAAACGCGCCCATACTCAAAACCCGGAACGACAAAAAGCCGACTACACGGCTGCAAAAAAAATGCTATTGAATTTAAATCATCCCCGCTATTTTGATGCACCCCATGGCTTGATTTGCTGTGTTGCGCAAACACATAACGCGGCTAAATATATTTATGCCGTGCTGAATCGTTCTGCTTATGTCATCCAAACTGCTGATCCTTACATTGTTAAAATGGATAATGCCACGATCCGCATCACCGTGGATCACTTTAAACAATTACTGAAATTTTTTCATCCCGATACCCCGCACCAATATGACGCAATAGTGCCCGCAACAAGCGCCATCCCCCCTCTAACTCTCCCTCAGTTCAATAGCACATTAGCCCTAAGTTCTCCCTTTAATCTGGATACGGCACTATTTAACATTGACCTCTCGGATGTCGATACCGATCCCCTCTCATTTGAGTTTGATTCCACTGAAGCTGAAGTGTTGAGTGAAGTTCAACAGTCCTCTTTTACCCGTTACTCATAAGACTGTTTGTGCAGGCACATAAGGATAACCCCATTGTTGGGCAACGGCTTCATAGGTCACGTGGCCTTTAGCAATATTCACCCCGGCCAAAAAATAGGGATCAGCTAAAAGCGCCGCAGGATAACCTTTTTCCGCCAGCGCAAGAATAAAAGGCAGGGTCGCGTGATTCAGCGCAAAGCTTGAGGTGCGCGGCACGGCACCTGGCATATTGGTCACACAATAATGAATAATGCCTGCTTCGATAAACGTCGGGGCATCATGAGTCGTCGGACGTGAAGTTTCAAAACATCCGCCTTGATCGATGGCAATATCCACGATGACCGATCCTTTGCGCATCTGTTGCAACATCACCCGAGTCACTAATTTAGGCGCGGTGCTCCCAGGAATTAATACCGCACCAATCACGACATCTGCGCGCGCCACATATTCAGCCACACCTTCAGGGCTTGCCAAAACTGTGGTTATTTGTTCGCCCCATAAGGCATTTAATTGGTGTAACCGGGCGGGTGATTTATCTATCACCGTCACCTTGGCCTCTAAACCTATCGCCGATCGCAATGCATTGCTTCCCGCCTGTCCTGCGCCTAAGACTAAAACGTCTGCCGGAGTCGTGCCAGGGATGCCGCCTAATAAAATACCGCTGCCGCCATAGGGTTCTTCTAAATAATGCGCGGCCACTTGGATAGACATGCGTCCTGCAATTTGACTCATGGGCGCAAGTATAGGTAAGCCGCCGTGGATATTGGTAATGGTTTCATAGGCAATGGCTGTGCAGCCCGATTGCAGCAATAATTCTGTTTGCTGTTGATCTGAGGAGAGGTGCAGAAAAGCAAATAAGAGATGATTAGGCTTAAGTAATGCACACTCTTGTGGCTGTGGCTCTTTGACCTTTACGATGAGTTCTGCACGTGCAAAGATCTCTTCGGGACTTTTTGCAATCCGAGCGCCTGCGGCCTGATAATCTTCATCGTTAAGGCCGACACCTAAGCCTGCCCCAGTTTCCACCCAGACTTCATGACCGTGCGCTCTTAATTCAGCAACCCCCGTGGGGCCTAAACCCACACGATTTTCTTGGGTTTTAATTTCTTTGGGAACGCCTATACGCATCATCTGTAATTATTTGCCTACGCCTAAAGTATGTAATGCTTCTAAAATCTCTTCTAGAAGATCATCTTGTCCACCTTTAGCCATATTTTCTGATTCTGCTAATTCCTGTAATTGTGCATCGTAACGCCAGCGCTGCAAAATTTCGATTTTTTGCTGTGCACTGAGATCACTGGCATGCAACACTTGCATGGGACGATCAAACACGGCGGTCGGATCAAGCAAGGCTTTTTTAATATCGGTCATAATAAATCCTCAAAGATTGAGATGTTACTGAGATTCTTATAAGATTAGGCCAAATAAAATTACACACAAGTATTTCTTATGTCTACCCCAAAGTCCCCTGGCTTTACTTTGCTGGAAATGCTGACGGTTTTACTGATCATGAGCCTGATTGCGCTGCTGGCCTACCCGAGTTATATGCAATATGTCTACAAAACCCATCGCCTAGATGCCATGCAGAGTTTATTTCATTACCAAGGCTTATGGCAAAGCTGTAGACTCCACCAGGTGGATGCGCTCATTTGTTTACAGGACATTCAGCTCGCCCCCACTCAAACGCTACCCTCATTGCAAGGTCATTATGACCTTACGGCCGAGTTGAAGGCGAGCGGCATTACTTTTTACGCAACGGCCGTGAATCAAGCCGCAGACACGACCTGCTTTAAGTTTTTACTTGATAATACAGGCACTTATAAATCTTATACCTTTGATCACCAAGAATCGACGCAACGATGCATCTAAATATTTATTTCTCTAGCTTTTCTTGTTATCATGGGTTTGCTTGTTGATTAACTAAAGAGTAATGATGCGTCGTAATCTCACCAAAACCCTATGGAATAGCCTAGTTTCAGCCACTCGTCCTCCCCCGCCACAAGGGAATGCGGAACAAGTCTGGCAAGGGATGCAAAACCGGCCACTCTATAATAAAGTACTCACGCTATTAGCACCGGAAAATTTTACTGGGGAGGGTCCCCTGGTACGCTATGAAGCCGGGGCAACCTACAGTCTTCTGTTTCATAATGCCAAGTCTTATCAAACGGTAGGCGCCATACAAGGCTTATTAGTAAACAGCTTAGCCGCTGTAAGCTCACCTTCTGCCTATTCTGCACGCCTATCCTTTATCCTACAAAAACTAGGCTCTCCGCAAGGTAAAGTACAACCTACTTATTATGCGATAGGTCCGTTTCGTGAAATGATAGAGGGATCTTCCAGCACATTAAGTACCCAGAACTTATTTGATCTCGCGCTTCCTTTATGGTTAAGTCACTTAAGCGCGCTTCAAACAGATAATACTATCACCACTGAGGCAGATATCGCGGCCATACACGTCACACTCACTGAAAATTTACGTACCCTTTTTACTTCTGGCGCATGGTTAGATCAAGCCGTATTGGATCATTACCTGGAACAACTGCCTCATGCCTCCACACAATGTATTATGCCGGTTAGTTTTTATAACCATAAAATCGAAAATAAATTTTATAATAGAAATATAGATACCGAAGACATTAGAAAATTAGGGTCGCATCACTGTTTTATTCCTGTATATTACCGTGCACATTATATCCTCCTGGAAATAGTCAATACCCAAAATAACACCGATGTTTACGTCTATAATTCCATGCCCGCTATCAACACCGAACCGGTACAAGAAAATATCCGCGCAGCCATTGCCCATTTTTTTCCAGCTAAAAACATTACTTTTTATACGCCCCCCACGCCCCTGCAAACCAATAGTGATGATTGTGGCTATTTTGTCGCTTGGTTTGTCGAGCAATTATTAAAAAATAGAACTCAATTACATGAATATGGCAAACTCTCAGGAGGGCACACTTTTTTTAATATTCAGTATATGCAGGAGCGTATGCAATTTACGCTGGCGGGTCATCGCGCAGCATTACCACCTTTACAGCCCCCTACGCCGTGTGATTTGAAAAAAGAAAGTATGAGTTTTAGTACATATTGGTCTTAAAGTTAAAAAATAGGGCAATATTCTCTATATATCAATAACGTAGCACTGTCCTATTTCTCCTGTCTATAAAAGCTTATGTCGCTTGCCTTCACACATAATAGCGTGTAGAATTATGTGTAGAGTATACAACAAAGTTTAAAGGAGGTTTCATGGCTACCAATTTAGCTATTGATGACGAACTGATTAACACTGCACTTGAAGTGGGACATCATCAGACTAAAAAAGCTGCGGTGACTGCCGCATTAAAAGAATATATCCAACGTCATCAGCAATTAGAAATTTTTTCTCTATTTGGAGAAATTGAATATGACCCAAGTTATGACTACAAAGAAGCACGCAGGAGAAAATAATGCGAGTATTAGTTGATACTTGTATCTGGTCACTCGCATTACGCAGAATAGTATTAGGATCTTCACACTCCAATACTTTGCGCGAACTGATTTCTGAAAATCGTGCTTATCTTATCGGACCAATACGGCAAGAAATCCTTTCTGGGATAAGCCATAAACAACAATTTATCAAATTACGTAATACTTTAGAAGCATTCCCTGATCTAATGATACAAACCAGTGATTATGAGTGTGCAGCTGAATTTTCAAATGATTTACGTCAAAAAGGTATTCAAGGTTCGGCTATTGATTTTTTAATTTGTGCAATTGCTCACCGGTATGGGATGGCAGTCTATACCGTTGACAAAGATTTTGATTATTTTATTCAGCATTTACCGATTAAAATCTATTCTTGAGCACTCGCAACCTATTCCCGCAAGATCCTTGGCAGTGCAAATTCCATAGTTTCTTCTGCGCCGGTGATTTCAATTACCTTGTCTTCTGCGCCCCATTCTTTTAGACGGGCAATGATTTGTTGCACCAAGACTTCCGGTGCGGACGCGCCTGCAGTAATGCCTATATTGATTTTATTTTCTAACCAGGCACGCTGTAATAATTCGGGAGAATCGAGTAAATACGCATCAACACCTAAACGCTGTGCCAGCTCGCGCAGGCGATTAGAATTTGAACTATTTTCTGATCCGACGACTAACACCACATCGCTGTATTCGGCTAATTTACTCACTGCATCTTGTCGGTTTTGGGTGGCATAACAAATGTCATCATGTTTAGGCCCAAGAATTTTCGGGAAACGCTGTTGTAATGCTGCAATAATGCTTTGGGTTTCATCGACAGACAACGTCGTTTGGGTCACAAAATGCAGATGCTCGGGCTCGCGAACGGTTAAGGCCAGGACATCTTCTACACTTTCGACTAAATACATGCCGTTTTGATCAGGATAATGACCCATGGTGCCGATGACTTCTGGATGACCCGCATGACCAATTAAAATACACTCATGGCCTGCGCGGGCGGCGCGGATCACTTCCATATGGACTTTAGTCACCAAAGGACAGGTGGCATCGATTACGGTTAAGCGACGGGATGCGCCCTCATCGTGCACTTGTTTGGCTACACCATGCGCGCTAAAAATCACTATCGCCCCGTCTGGAATTTCGCTCAGCTCTTTTACAAATATAGCGCCTTCTTCTTCCAGATTTTTGACCACAAAACGGTTGTGCACAATTTGATGACGCACATAAACTGGGGCGCCAAACAACACCAACGCGCGTTTCACAATTTCAATGGCACGATCAACGCCTGCACAAAAACCGCGTGGATTAGCGAGTAATATTTTCATGCCTTTTGTCCTAGTTTTTTTGCCACATCGTTAACAACAATAAAATTGCGCCACAAGTAATTGCACTGTCAGCGATATTAAACGCCGGGAAGTGCCAAGTTGCGTAATAAAAATCTAAAAAATCGATCACATAACCTAAATACAGCCTATCAATAGCATTGCCTAAGGCGCCGCCTAACACACAGGCTAAACCAATTTTATGGGCCGTCGGTGCATCAGGCACACGTTTTAACCATACAATGATAAATACGCTTACGATCAACGCAACACCACTTAAAAACCAGCGCTGCCACCCACTTTCATTACTCAGCATGCTAAATGCTGCACCTGAGTTATATACTAAGGTCAAATTAAAATGCGCAAACACGGCGATAGGCTCATGCAAGATAAGATGTGCCAACGCCCACTGTTTCGTCAACAGATCGGCAATCAATAAAAATGCCGCTAGGCTTAACCACTTTAGCCCTGAATACGATGATAATTTAAACATATAAACGCTGCTCTCCTACTCCATCCACATTTTCTATGCAGCGATCACAAATGAGTGGGTGTTGGCTGTCATGACCCACTTCTTCACGTTTCTGCCAACACCGCGCACATTTCTCCCCCGAAGCCTGTTCTATGCTTATTGCTAAATCAGGCAACGAGGAAGTTTTTGCATCTAAGGGAAAGACTTCTGCCTGCACTAATTCCACTTGCGAGGTTAACAATAAAAAGCGCAGCTCAGGTTCTATTTTCTTCAATAATGAATAAAGATCTTTGTTTGCAAACAAGACCACACGTGCATCCAGCGCACCGCCAATTTTACCTTCATCACGTGCTTGCTCTAAACCAAGATTCACCGCATCACGCACTTGCAATAAGCGTTGCCAAAAATCAGTTGTGAATTCTTGTTCTACAAAAGTAGGAAACTCAGTAAACCACTGGGTTAAAAATACCGAATCGGTGTTTTTGCCTGGCATATAATGCCAGATCTCTTCTGCAGTAAAACTTAACATCGGTGCAATCCATCGCGTAAAGGCTTGCAAGATCACATACAATGCGGTTTGTGCGCTCTTGTAAGCGAGGCTACCTTTTTTCGCCGTATACAAGCGATCTTTTAACACATCTAAATAAAAACCACCCAAATCATTGCTGCAAAAATGCAAGATTTTTTGAAACGCCAAATGAAACGCATAGGCGTTATAATCCGCAATAATTTTTTCTTGTAACTCTTTGGTGTGAGCGATCATGTAGCGATCCAAGGCTACACATTGATTTATCGGTACAGCATCGGTATTGGGATCAAATGCCGATAAATTACCCAATAAAAAGCGGGCCGTATTTCGGATCCTGCGGTAAGCATCGCCTAACCGTTTTAATATTTCATCGGAAATACTCATCTCAGCGCGATAATCTGTCGCAGCCACCCACAAACGTAACACATCGGCACCGAGTTGCTTAATCATCTTTTGCGGCGAAACCACATTGCCTACCGATTTAGACATTTTATGTCCCTTAGCATCGACTACAAAACCATGGGTCACAATTTCTTTAAATGGTGCTAAACCTTTAATCGCAACACCTGTTAATAACGAGGATTGAAACCAACCGCGGTGTTGATCGGAGCCTTCTATGTATAAATCTGCCGGCCATTGTAATTCAGGACGTTGGGCCAAGACTGCGACATGACTGCTGCCGGCATCAAACCAGACATCTAAACCATCGGTAATTTTATCGTAAAATTCTGCTTCATCACCAAGTAAAGTTTTCGGATCCAGTTCATGCCAGGCTTCTATCCCTTGTGTTTCGACTAATTCGGCGACGCGATACATGATATTAATATTATCTGGATGCAAGGCGCCCGTTTGTTTATGCACAAATCCAGCAATCGGCGTACACCACGTGCGTTGCCGGGAAATACACCAATCCGGGCGGCCCGCAACCATGCCACTCATCCGCGCTTGTCCCCAATCGGGTAGAAACTTTGTGGCGGCTATCGCGCTTAACGCTTTGTCACGCAGACCGGCTTGATCCATACTGATAAACCATTGCGGGGTTGCGCGGAAAATTACTGGAGTTTTATGGCGCCAGCAATGCGGATAACTGTGCTGCAGCGTTTCTTGTTTAATCAGTAGCCCACGCTCCGATAAGGTATTAATGATGACGGCATTGGCTTTAAAGATATGCATCCCGCCCACGAGTGGCACCGATGCTTCAAAACAACCCCTGCCATCGATTGCATGATCAACGGGTAATTTATAAAGAAGTCCAATGCGGTAATCGTCTTCACCGTGACTGGGCGCAGTATGCACACAACCTGTTCCTACGTCTGTCGTGACATGCTCCCCCATGATGACCGGCACAGAGCGATTAAACCAGGGGTGTTGCACGGTTAAATGTTCAAATAAACGGCCTTTTACTACCGCTTCCACATGATAATCGGTAATACCCCAACGGGTCATAATCGCAGGCACGAGTTCATTTAATACGATCACACATAAGTGTTGTTCTTGATGCTGGGCTTCGACTATCGCGTAATCTAAATCAGGATGCAGCGCCACCGCTTCATTAGCGGGCAAGGTCCAGGGCGTTGTGGTCCAAATCACTAAGGCCGCCTCTTTTAATTTTGCTGCATTTAATCCTATACGTTCAGACAATTGGGTCAAATCAGTAAATGGAAAGCGTACATCAATACTGGGGGATGTTTTTTCTTTATATTCTACTTCTGCTTCTGCAAGTGCTGAGCCACAATCCATACACCAATGCACAGGTTTAAACCCTTGGTGCAAATGACCATTTTCGATGATATGGGCGAGCGTTCTAATAATTTCTGCTTCAAACGAAAAATCCATGGTTAAATAAGGATGCGACCAATCCCCGAATACGCCTAGACGAATAAAATCATCGCGTTGTTTTTGATACTGCTCATTAGCATAACTCCGGCACGCGGCGCGAAAAGCTTGCGGCGTGATTTTATCGCCAGGTTTGCCGACACTTTTTTCAACATTCAGCTCTATCGGTAAACCGTGACAATCCCAACCGGGCACATAGGGACAATCAAAGCCTTGCAAGGTTTTCACTTTAATGATCATGTCTTTTAATATTTTATTGACGGCATGGCCAATATGAATATCGCCATTGGCATAAGGGGGGCCATCATGCAGTATGAATTTTTTGCGTCCCACACCTGCTGCACGCATGCGTTCATACAAATGCATGTCTTGCCATTTTTCTAATTGCATCGGTTCGCGTTCAGGCAAACTGGCTTTCATGGGAAAGTCGGTTTCAGGTAAATTGAGGGTGTCTTTATAATTGTTCATGCTGCGTGTTCCAATAATTTTTTGCGGCTAATAAATCGTGCTGCATTTGAGCTTGTAATAAGGCTACAGACGCAAAATCTGCTTCATCACGTAATTTATGTAAAAATTCGACTTCTAACATTTGGCCATAAAGATCGCCATTAAAATCTAATAAATGGACTTCTAACAATGCGTCTTGTCCATTAAATACGGGCCGGGTCCCTAGACTTGCAACGCCTGGATAGTTTTTCTGACCCCAATGTACCCGCACCACAAAAATACCTTGCACCATTAAAGCAGATTTAAGCGCAATATTGGCTGTCGGCATATTCAGTGTGCGCCCTCGCGCCGCCCCAGGGATCACTTTACCTCGGAGGGCAAAAGGTCGGCCTAATAATTGCGTGGCCTCTTCAATCTGGCCTGCACTGAGTAAAGCACGAATTTGGGTACTACTGACCCGCTCCCCATTTATCGCAACATCCGGTAGGATCTCAACCGTATAACCCAGCTGCTGCCCCATGCGGCGCAATAGCGCTACATCACCCTGTCGGTCATGGCCAAAACGAAAATCTTCGCCTATCCATAGGCTTTCTACATGCAGTTGCTTGACTAAAATTTGGCGAATAAAATCCTCTGCGGACATTAACGCAAACCTCTCATTAAACCGTAAAACTAACATAAAATCAATATCTTGTTGTTTTAAGGCCTGATATTTTTGTCGTAGGCTGGTCAGACGCGGCGGCGGGTGCGGGGCAAAAAATTCCTGCGGTTGGGGCTCAAAACAAATCACGCCTGAAGGGCGATTTAGTGCGCGTGCACGCTGGTTTAATTCAGCCAGTAAGCCTTGATGCCCCAAATGCACCCCATCAAAATTACCTATCGTCACTACGGCATGCTGCAACTTTTTTGGCAATAAAGCGTGATGATTGCGTATGAGATACATGCTTGAGTTATCCTATGTAAGACTACGCAGTATAAAGTAATTAAGGCATAGACTAAATAGCACTTCCTCAGATGCCCACTACAAATAGTCTATAAAGCGGGGGTTGCCATAGGGACAGGGAAATCGGTAGGCTTGCCCCCTTTACAAAGCTTCATATCTTCAGATCCCTACCCCGCTATCTCATTCAACAACTGCGCTAAACGCGCACCGCCCAGCACAATCTGCGCCTTTGTTATCGCTTGCACCTTAGTCTGATATGCAGCATCCGGGACTTTTTTAGGTGTAACGCCCACAAAGGCCTGGGTTTGGGCGATTAAAAAACTTGCCTGTGCCCATTGCATGGGGTCTTTTTGCTGCAATTGTGCCGCACTCGGCGGATAGGCTTGTTGCCAGCTTGCGGCCGTATCCTGCAACCATTGTTTGCTTTGTTTACTTAAAGGTCGCTTCAAATAAGGCAACGCCCCGGCACCCTTATCCCAATATTGATGTAAATTTTTACCGTTAGGATTCTCGGCTAAAAAAAATAAAGTACCGCCACGATCCCGCCCAGTCGCATGCAAAGGCTGATGAATATCGCCCACCCAATGCAGCAACCCTTTTAAGGCCAGCTTTTTTTCATTGGCTGTAGACTTTGGGGAAGTTAAAATAGTCTTACTCTGATTAATCGCCCAAACCACATTTTCCTTCAAAGGATCCGGCAAATTAATATAATGCCAGGTATTCATAGTGGTATTGCCTTTGCCTTTAATATCATCAGCCCAGACACTCGCGGTAATAAAATCATCGCCCTTTAATAACGCATTCATTTGCGCTTTTGCCGCAGGCGTTAATTGCTCATAGGCAAGTTGTGCAACCAACATATGACCCGTAGCATTCCAGGCCCATGTCAGTGGCATAACCAGTAAAAATAATGTAAAAATAGCGACAAATTTTTTTAGCGTCATGGGAGATCTCTTATGCTGGCTTTATTCACATCTGTGGAATTTATTATTTTATATGTGTTTATTTTATCCACGCTTTATATTCATTTTCGGGGCCAAGCACGCTACGATTCTTTATTTCGACAGCTGCTTGACCACTCTACGTTTATGGCACCCATTAATGTGTTTATTTATTTATTTTCTAAGGTACCCAATCAACCGTATTTAGATTTAAACCAATTTCCGCAGCTTAAAGTATTAGAAGAGAATTGGCAAACGATCCGCGAGGAAGTGCTCGCACTCACCGCAGAGAGCCAAATCAAAGCCTCAGCACAATACGATGACATCGGTTTTAATTCCTTTTTTCGCACGGGCTGGAAGCGTTTTTATTTAAAATGGTACGGCGATTACCTGCCGTCTGCAGAACAACTGTGCCCCAAAACCGTGGCGTTATTAAAAAATGTCCCTGAAATCAAAGGAGCAATGTTTGCACTTTTAGGACAACACGGTAAATTAGTGCGTCACCGCGATCCTTACGCGGGATCCATACGTTACCATTTAGGTATTATTACCCCCAATTCTGATCAGTGTTTTATTAGCGTCGATGGGCAGCATTATTCCTGGCGCGATGGTGAAGCAGTACTGTTTGATGAGACCTACTTGCATTATGCGCAAAATGACACGGACATGGACCGGGTAATATTATTTTGCGACATTGAGCGCCCGATGCGCACACGTTTTGCGACCGCTATCAATCACTTCTTTTGCAATACTTTAATGGCGGCTTCACAAACACAAAACATGCCGGGCGATAAGGTCGGGTTTTTAAATAAAATATTTAAATATTTATATCAAATTAGGCTAGTCGGCAAACGCCTTAAAGCCTATAACAACAAATTGTACTACACCGTTAAATATACGCTCTTTAGCGTATTATTTTATTTAATTTTTATACCATAATCATGAGCACTAACGTCAAAAAGACCGGGGTTTTTACCCATTGCCAGCCCCATAATTTATAGGCCAAATTACACAGGCTCAGTATAATAAATATGGGGTAACAAAATACGATCACCGGCCCTATCCAGCTCATTAAGCCGGTAAAGCCTAATGTACTCATAAAAAAGGCAATCACCAAGGTTAAGCCTAAGGGATAAATATAAGGCAGCTTGATATTACGCATGACTAATTCATCTTGCAGAAAATCTGCAAATAAGGCCGCAAGCGCCAAGGCCGTGGTAATACAGGCTAAAAAGACTAAACCCGCAGAGAGCGCATCACCTCCAGGAAATAAATGATAAGACAAGGCCGTTAAAATTTGCGCGGCATCGACATTGCCTTGGTATAAAAATTGTCCATGTTTAGCAGCAACATAAGCGAGCCCCAGATACACGAGCGCAAGCAGTGCGCCGCCTATGAAACTTGCCACCAAAGCAATTTTAAATACCCGCTGCGGACTTTGTTTATTTTTCGCCAATAAGCTTTTAACACTTTTTAATAATATCCCAGCAAAAAATAAAGCCGCCACCGCATCGAGGGTGAAATAACCTTCAATCAAACCGTATAACATAAAGTTTTGATCTTGGGTTTGAATATTTTCTGTCACGGGCGGCGCCATGATTCCTAATACAATTAACACTAAACAAAATAACAGCAATAACGGCGTTAATACGTAACCTAATGCGTTGATCAAAACATTATTTTTTAAAGTTAACACCAAGGTGAGTACACAAAAGCCTAGCGCAAACCACAGCAGTGGGATATCGACTAATTGGTAAGTCAATGCGCCATGAGCCACCGTCACGACTCGCGGTAATGCAAAAAAAGGTCCGAGCAATAAAACGCTCAGTAATATCAAAGACCATCCTGGCCAGCGCCCTATGCGATAGAAAAACCCGCGGTAATCGGCATTAAACATGATCATGCTGAGCAGACAAAGTACCGGCACGACTACTGCCGTCAACAATAAGCCTATCATGGCAAACACATAATGCTGTCCGGAAAATTGCCCGACTAATAATGGGAAGGTCACATTCCCGGCCCCAAAGAACATGGCAAATAAGGCAAAGCCCGTAAGCCAAGATGATTTTTGTCGTAGCATAAAGTCTCTCCTTAAAAACAAAAAACCCCGCGACCGTTGAAGGTGCGGGGTTTTCGCTGAAACGTTCTTGTTAACGCAAAGCGCCGCACAGTGTGGGGCTAATCACCACCACAATAATGCGGATAATCACGCGTGTGTTAAAAAGAACATTGACCATTTATTTTCTCCTGATATTTAAAGCTATCAGAGGGTAACCCTGCTGTCAATACGGGGGCTTCGGCCTTAAAACTAAAATTCGTGGGGACTCGTTAGGGGAAAGATGGATTCCCGGGGTTTTTGAGATGTTACGGTTGACCCCATAATATTATTAATATATAATAAAATCTACATAAATGTAGGTAATTTTACAAATGCATACACAAATTTCAGCTTTTATTTCCACCGAAACCAAAACACAAATTGAAGCTTATTCAGCAACTTATGGCATTAAAAAGGCTTTTTTAATTGAGGAAGCGCTGCAACATCACCTACAGGCGCTTCATGAATTGCCCACGGACGCGATTATTCCGGCAAGACTCATACTCAGCGAGGAAGGCATGCTTAATCTGAGTAAACAATTATCTGAAGCCTCACCCCCTACAGCCGCATTAAAAGAGCTTTTTCGTGAAGAATCATCTGGAAATTAAAATTCGTCTCTTACGCAAAGAAGACGATCGCTCTAAATTTTGCTCAGGCAATATTGATCTGGATCGTTTTTTTCAACGTTTCGCCGGTCAAAATCAATTCAAACATTATATAGGCTCAACCTATATTGCCACCCTAGAAAAAAACATTGTAGGCTATATTACCGTCAGTCCTAATGAAATCACCGCTGAAAAAATTCATACCGCAACAAAAAAACAATTACCGCATTATCCTATTCCTATTTTACGTATTGCCCGCCTTGCTGTAGAGCGTACATTTCAAGGACACGGTATAGGGAAACTATTGCTAAAATCCATGCTTGAACTCGCTTTAAGGTTACGCGATGAAGCCGGTTGTGTCGGTGTAGTGGTTGATGCAAAATTTGAGGCTATCCCTTTTTATCAAAACTTAGGATTTATACATTTGGAAGTTTTACAAGGAATGCTAAATGACAGACCAGAGCCTAAACCGATGTTTTTATCTATAAAACAAATTGAACACGCTTATCAACAAAAATGAGCGACTCCCTGCTTACAAAGTCAATAACTGAGCATTGCCCCCGATTGCAACGGTATTTACCGTCACAGTCTTCTCCGTCACCATGCGCGTTAAATAATGCGGCCCACCGGCTTTGGGGCCGGTGCCAGACAAACGCTGACCACCGAAGGGTTGTACGCCCACGACTGCGCCTATTATATTGCGATTAATGTAGTTATTGCCGACTAGGGTTTGTTTCACGATGTCTTTTGCAAAGGTATCAATGCGACTGTGTACGCCTAAGGTTAAGCCGTAACCTGTTGCGTTGATCGATTGTATCACTTGCGGTAAGTCATTACGTTCATAAGCATAAACATGTAAAACGGGACCGAAGATTTCTTGGGTTAAGACATTAATCGATTTAATTTCTATTAGTGTGGGTGTCACAAAAGTATCTGTTTTTGCGGTGTCTTCAGGCAGGGGTGTTTGATACAGTATCGATGCTGACATTTTTTTTAAATAATTTTGTAGTTGTGTTTGCGCAGGTTTATCGATCACAGGTCCAACATCTGTGGCTAAACAATCTGGCGCACCTAGGGAGAGTTCTGCCATCGCGCCCTTTAGCATGGCTATTAAAGGCGCATCAATATCTTTTTGCACGCACAATAAACGCAACGCGCTGCAACGCTGCCCTGCGCTATTAAATGCAGAGGTGACAATATCCGTCACGGTTTGCTCAAGTAATGCGCTCGAGTCCACTATCATCGCATTTTGGCCGCCGGTTTCGGCAATAAACGCGGCTATGGCACCTTCTCGTGCGGCAAGCGTGCGATTAATTTGTTGTGCGGTTTCTAATGATCCGGTAAAGACTACGAGTGCTACGCGCGGATCGCTTAATATGGCTTTATCCATTGTATTGCCGCGCACTATCAGTAATTGTAAAACCTCCAAAGGGACTCCGGCTTGATGGAGTAATTCCACCGCACGCGTTGCAATCTGCGGCGTTTGACTCGCGGGTTTGGCAATCACTGTGTTTCCCGTCACTAACGCTGCGACAATCTGGCCTAAAAAAATGGCGAGCGGGAAATTCCACGGGCTAATGCAGACGGCGATGCCTCGACCCTGAAATGTTAATTCATTGTTTTCGCCTGTCGGGCCGGGTAAAGTTTGTGGCTGCATTAATTTTTCGGCTTCTAGGGCATAATAACGGCAATAATCGATGGCTTCGCGGACTTCACTTAAGGCATCGGGGATGGTTTTTTTGCCCTCTTTGACGAGTAGTTGCATCAATTCAATGTGGTGATCGGTAAATAGATCAGCTGCTTTGCGCAATATATTTGCACGCAGCTGAACGTCTTGTTGTGACCAGCTCGGAAAAGCTTGGTCTGCAAGCGTTAAAGCATGCGAGGGGGCAACGGATTTCTCAGTGCGTACTCGAGCTGGTTTAGACAACAGAGGAAGTATCTTCGCTAGTGTCACAAAATCACTTAAATCTATGCCCTTAGAATTCTCTCGTAAACTGCCGTATAACTCTTTAGGCAAAGGAATTGCGGGGTGTGGCTTTACTTCTAATGCCGCTAATTGAATGCTGGGATCATTGATTAATTGCTCAACCGGCGTTTCCCCTTCGATTTGATGCACAAACGAGGAATTCGCGCCATTTTCCAATAAGCGCCGCACTAAATAAGCAAGTAAATGTTGATAATCACCGACCGGCGCATACACCCTACATGCCACATTTTCTTGCGCAATAACGGTTTGATAAAGTGCATCGCCCATGCCTTGTAAGCGCTGAAATTCAAATTCTCGGTTGTTTTGCACGAGTTGTAAAATGGTCGCAATCGTGTAAGCGTTATGTGTTGCAAATTGCGGGTAAAATTCATCCCTATGCTTTAATATTTTTTGCGCGCAGACAATATAGCTGACATCGGTCGTGATTTTACGGGTATATACGGGATATTCATTCAAACCCAGTTCCTGCGCACGCTTAATTTCACTGTCCCAATACGCGCCTTTAACTAAACGCAGCATCAACCGATGCCCCGTCTTACGCGCCATCTGCGCACATAAATCTAGCACTTCAGGGCATGCTTTTTGATAGGCTTGTACGGCTAATCCTAAGCCGTCCCAATGGTTTAATTCGCTGGACGCTAACACTTGTTTAATTAAAATAAGCGAGAGTTGCAAGCGATCTGCTTCTTCAGCATCAAGGGTTAAACCGATTTGGTATTGTTTTGCTAATACGCAAAGCTCAATTATTTTGGGGACTAATTCTTTTTGCAAACGCTCAAGTTGCGAGTATTGATAGCGCGGATGCAGCGCGGATAATTTTACCGAAATACCAGGGGATGCAATCGGCCCTGTTTGCATCCCTATCGCGTGGATGGCTACACTATATTTTTGAAAATAATCCTCTGCATCGTTTGCAGTTTTAGCCGCTTCCCCTAACATATCATAGGAATACCGATAAGGTTTTACCGAACACTTCAAAGCCTCTGCTATCGTCTTACCTAAGATAAATTGCTCACCTAAAAGGCTAATGCTTTTACGCGCTAAAGGTAGACCTAACTTTGCAAGTAACGCGCTCAAACCTGAGCCTAAATGCCCGACTAAATCCCCTTGCGCGAGTATACTGGCAAGCAGCGCATCGGCAGTCGCCTTATCCGGGATCCGCAATAGACTTTCTGCCAAGCGCATCAGCGCTATGCCTTGCGGGCTGGCTAGGGTGTATATATTTAAAAGATGGCTGAGGGAGAGGCCTAGACGGGGGGTATGGGTGCGGGTTGCTGTGATTAATGCTGCGGCATGGGTTTTTATATGCTGAGTGGTTGTAATAGGGAGTTGAAGGTTATGTAGTAAATATTCCACTCGCAAGACTTCTGGGGTCTGTGCGGCCGTAGATAAAGAAAGTAAATTTATTGAATTAGATGTTAGGAGCATGAGCATATCCTTTGCTGTAGTGTTCTTCCTTTAGTATGCACACTTATTCTTACAAGCACTGTAAAGTACGCTACGCGCCCCAGCCTCAAATCCCTCTTTAGAAAGGGGGAAATCAATCCCCCTTTCTACTACTTCAATGCCCAAGTTATTTAAAGACCAGCCTAGCTCAAATTAGCACCTATAGCTATCGAGGCTGCAGTAACTGCGACCTTAACCGCTGCTTCTCCTACAGCCTTTCCTACAGCCTCAGCAGCAGTTTCTGCATTCTTCCTAGTAAACCATGATGATATCGGGGGTGATTCTTCTTTTGGCTTCACCCAGGTTTGTACCCGTTCATCTCTTTGCTGCTGGATAAAATTCTGATACCCATGCGTCTGCGGCTCAGGCAATTTGGCTTCAATAACCACCGGTTCTTCTTGGGCGTTCATCACTTGCATCGCAGTGCCACGATCTTCTTTCGCTTTTATGAAATTTTCATAAAAACGTGTCATAGCGCCTTGTATCGTATTGGTGATAAATGAACCAAATGCTGAATTAAATACGCTACCAATACCCAACGCTGCAAGTCCTGCGCTCGCCAACATTAACTTTAATCCATCTGCAAAAACGCTCGCTAAAGCCATACACGCACCGAACAAGGTTTGTCCCGCATTTTCTATGGTGTTACCTAAACGCACACATTGAAACCAAATTCTTGAGGACCAGGTGGTGTCATTGCTCGCACTCTTGGCCACACCACAGGCAAGATCGGTCATACATTTGGTGGCACCATAACTAAACAAAGGGGCATACGCAAGTCCTGCTAAGGTACAAAGCATCCAACTGAGTACTTCCGCTACGATATAACTAAAACCTATCGTGGTATCTAACAATTCTCTTAATTTAGGATGTCCTGCCACTTGCGCATAAATAGCACCGATAATAATACCTGGCACTAAAACTGTGACCAAAATACCCAAAATTATGCCACGTACCCATATGCGTGCGGTCGCACCCTTTTCTGCATCCGCAAGATTTTTGGCTAAAATGATGCCGACTACGCTATCGCTGACTTCATCATTAATCTTTTTTTCTAGTTCTCTGCCTTGATAATAATGTTGGTAGCGATCGCGTAACTTATTTTTAGACGCCTCTAATCTGTCGTTGATCGCTTGCTTATTAGTCTCCACTAAGGAAGTGTAAAATGATTTAATATCATTCCAGGTATTTTCCCTTAAAATCATGGCATGAAAGCCACTATAGAATATTAAGGTGATCCCAATAAATGCACCGATAGCAACGATGACTAATAATGGAATGATGACATAAGGCAAGAGTGGCGACACTACAGCCAACGTCGCAACGAGACCTAAAGTTTCTATGGCCAAGGCTCCGCCACTCATCACCATGACATAGAAAATAAAACCGGTCACAAATCCACTCACCGCACAACAGAAAATAAATGAGCCAATTAACAGGGTGTATTGTGTCAACGTATAGGGCACATCGGTCGGCGACATGAATAAATTGTATAAGGTAATGAGTAACTTCGGCGTATTCCCCCGGAATACCCACCAGTTAGACACCCCGGTAGCGCCCATACAAAGGCCTAAAAACACTAATGCAGGGATAAACACGGGACTGGCTGTACCGATAGCGAACACCATGATTAGGCCCATAAAGCCTAAACCCACGACTTGTGAGATCACATACAGTATGGCTATGGTTTTACCGAAACGGCTAAACCAAAATTCTCTTTCTGCGGTGTCATAATTAGATTCAGCCACTAATACTTTAGAAAGCGCTCGGGCTTTAACCGTCTCTCTGTATTCCTCAAGCTTGGCGTAAAAGGGTTGAGATTTTAATTTTTCTAAGGCATCCGCCTTTTTTCCATATTCTTTAGCGATCGCATCACGAATCGGCTTGATTGCCGCGTCTTGTAATTTTTTAGCCTGTAATAGGGCTTGTAATGCTGCCGGTAAGTCATTGAAAGCAATGTATGGGCTTGATGTGGGCAATGCGGCGGCCAAGGTCCCTGAAGATGTACCTGTACCTGTATCCGTACCCGTACCACCGCCACCTTCTTCCTCTTTCTCAGCATCAAGGGCTAACTGGATTTTTTTATCCCTGATAGCCTTTTTGATCGCTGCTATTTCAGATGGATTGAGTTCTAATTCAGCAGCATTAAATGCACCAATAAACTGGTTGAAGTATCCTGCTTTGGGGACTACTTTTATCTGTAGTGTATCCCCTGTATCCACTGTAAACTGCAGGGCTCGCCAAGTGGCAAGATTAAAATCACCTTTTTGGTGGATATCACGCAACTTAAGGACGTCAGTTTCTAACCGTTTATAGTTTGCAAAATCTTGTTTATCTTTGTCAGTCGAGAGTACGGCTTCTTTTGCTTCATCTGTGATGACCGATTCGCTTTGGAATTCCGCTTCGAATTTTGCTTTTCTATTCTTTTCAAGTTCAGTATGGGACGCTTGCGCATCTTTGGATAAACGATCAATTAAATTTCCGGTACCGTCTAACTTCCATTTGCGCCCATACTCAGCATCCAGCTCGCGGTATTCCACTTCAGCGCAAGCAAGTGCCTTTTGTAATTCAGGATCCAGTTGTTTAAGCTCGGCATGAGCAGCTTTTGTGAGTTGTTCGCGTACCTCTGTGCGGATGTTTGCCGCATTATTACTTAAGTATTGCTCTAGCCTATTTGTCGCATGATTACCTAAGTATTTCTCTAGCTTTGCTTCAAGATTTTTACTCTGCTCAGTCAGATTAAGGGCTTTTAGAATATAAGGTCTTAATGCTTGCTCATCTTGATTGACGAAGTCTATTCTATGGTTAACATAAACATTCTCTTGAGCCGCAATTAATCCCGCGTATTTAGTTCTTAATGCCTGAATTTTTGTAATATTTTCTCTTTCCACCTCAAGCAGCTTATCTACAGCAGCTTGATGTTTGCCTAGGTCGCCATCTTTTAGACTATTATTTCGAGAATCATTAAGTGCTTGTATAGATTTATTGATCCGCTTGATCGCAACATCAAATACTAAAGGGAAATCGATAATCTCTAAGCCTTCGAAAGCTACTTTAGGGGCATTCTCAAATCCTGTGGCTTGCTTAAATAGTTTCCAGGCACGCTTACGAAATGAGGTATCGTTATCACCCGATGCGACATAGTGATCTTTTTCTGCAAGATTAAAGTGTGTCGCAAGGGCTTCGTTTACAGGATTAAGCTTCAAAGTAGTGTCATTTACGATCTGCTGGTGTACATATTCATAAATCGAATCCGCACGATGCACTAAGGCATAGGCTAATTTATCATCAAGACCATCAGCGCCATCACTAAGCTTAAGGTGATGTAGGACATAATCTCTTAATTTTGACTCATGGGTATCAGCAGCATTGATTGCACCATTTTCACGAATACGCACGGCAGCATTGTGTAATGCAAAGTATTCAGCCCTTACTGCCTTAATATTCTGTTGCTCAGTTTTTGCATCAATAAGCTCAGGATCGGTTTCATATTTATTTTTATTTTCATCTAAATGTTTATAAAGAAATGTAGGTTGGGCAGTCGGATTAAGCACTGACTCTCGTATACCTATTTCTCTATCTATACGCTCTAAAGCGGCATCTAACACTAATACATGCGCATCATGGGCTACAAAAACTCTTTTAAGGCGCGTAGTTAAGTCGGTCTCGTGAAACTCATCTAAGGCCAAACGAGCAAGATGATTGGTATGCGTTTCATAGTGTTGTTCTTTGCCAGTTAACCATTGTTGTTTTAAGTCACTGTATTCTCTTTTAACAACCACAGGTCCCGTTTGGGGTGAAGTCACGTCGTCTTGCTTTAACCCTAATAGCGTATTAATCGCCGCATTAACCACAACCAACTCTGCTTTGGTCGCTGCTATTTCCTTATCGACATCAGGGGATGTGCGTGGATCCGTCACTAATTGTTTTAACTTAGCATCTAACACGCATTTTACGGCGGTAAGCAGGGTTACGCGTTTTTCTTTTTCTGATTTAAATGGGGCCGCATGAACATCTGTTTCTTTAGAAAAATCTAATGCTTTTTTTGCAGAGGTAAGCAGTGTTCCATTTTTCTCTTCATCTGGTTCAGTAAGACCCAATGCTTCTAGATAAATGCGTAGTTGTGGTTTAGCACGTTGTGCATATTGGATACATCTTAATTGTCTGTTATAAAACTTGATTTGTAATTCTTCTGCAACAGATGCATGATTCGCGGCCTTGGCCGCATGGGTAAGCCCTTCACCCGTTGTGGATTTAAGTGATTCTAATTTTTCACTGATCCGCTTATGTGCGGCTTTTAATTGCTCAGCATCTGCAGCTACGGCTACTTCAAGCATGGAAGTGAGCGATAACTCTTGCTTTTGCGTGGGATCGTATGTGTGGAAAAAGCCTTCGAAAATGGCAGTATTGAGTTCAGCGCATTGGAGTTTTAAGTTTTCGGTTTCACCTAAAAAATGCTCCGACTTTAAATTCGAAAAACTCACACCCGCTTCAATTATTTTTTTCGATAATGGAGCAGCCTGGGCAACTCTTTTATTAAGATTCGAGCGCACAGCGGCTAAGCATATCAATTCTTTCTGAGGACTAGGAATATCCTTCAATTGGGTATGAGCTTCATAGCCCCATCCGACTAAAGTGGCACCCAAATGTTTTGCAGCAAGCTCAATATTATCTAATTGTTTCTGGTAAAAATCTTTTTCAGCTTGTAATTCAGTTGTTGATTTTTGTACTGAGGCTGTGGTTGCTGTTGTGGCTATTGGTGCTTTACTTGGCCTGGCTGATAACCCAGCTTTTTTAGTTGATTTTTGAACTTCTTGTTGCAGAGCATTTTGTAATTGCACAGCTGCTTCATTTCGTTTCCCTTCTATCCGACCCTTAACTTCGTTCAATTGACTAGGATCTGCTGCAACAATATATTTTAGTGTGGTACTTAAAGGTAAAACGTGATGATTTGGGTTATATTCAGCAAAAAGATTAGATAAAGTTGCCTGATTAACTCCAGGCAACCCCGCTTTGATACTTTTTATTTCAGGTGTGTCTTCGTCTTCCTGTTCTTCTTCGTCTTCTTCTTCGTCTTCTTCTTCAAACTTATGGCTATTATCATGCTCATCTGGTACTAAATTATCTGGGCTTATCTTACCCTCAGCGGCTTCTGCTTCTTTCTGCTCAGACTGCGTAGCCTTAGCAACTTCCTGTTGTTGTAACAATTGAGCTAAACGATCCTTTAGATAGGACTGCACAGCTGTGGTATAAATTAATTCTTTACGATCATTTGTGGGAATGGCGTTAACATCTGTATCAGCAGCATAACCCCAAGCTACCAATGCAGGTTTTAAATGGCGTTGCTGGGCATCCTGGGCGTAGTTGATATAAAGTAATTGTTCTTTTTGGAAATCTAGATTTTCTTGAAGTTTAGGATCAATAGCGGTGATGTCCGCTACTTTAAGCAAAGCCTGATCCAAATCGTTCTGAGCTTGTTTCACCCGTGCAGCTGCGAGCTCGGCATTTCTTTTTAATTTACCTGGAGCAACGCGTATAGCGAATTGCAACAAGTCAATTAATAGTATGTCTTTAGTGTGATCGTAGTTTAGCGTGCTCGCACTGGATGAGCTTGATGAAGAACGGGTAGTCGTATCCGCAAAAAGCGTCTCAAAGATCGGTAATGGTTTACAACCCTGTGGAAGTCTCATGATCTACACTCCTAATAAAACCTATAAATTAAGTAAAAAAACTAAAAAAACCAAACAGACTTAATTTACTTGCATGACCAGCATTGGCTGCAGCAGACGACTCAGGAGTGAGCGAGAATAGCCCAGCACATTCATCACGACAATAATCTTTTTATTATTTTGAATAAAAGGATATGCGCGGTTATGTGACAATGGGTTATTCATCATGATTTTCCTTAAATAAAAACTTATCAAGGTTAATCAATAACACGTCCCCTCGTCCCTTGTCAACCCTTTGTTCTTGTTATTATTAAGGACTGATAATTTCAATGTACAGGGTGAACATTAAGAGAATATTAAATTTTAGGGACTAAACAAAAGTTTTTGAAAAAAATCACTACGTTGGTCGTAAATAGGTGGACTATAGGGCTTAATCGAACCATGGGGTTGATACGTGATGCGCTACATGCTACACTTTATAGATGATAAAGTCATGGAAGCACAAAGGACTGGAGCCGTTCTATCTCACAGGAAGCAAAGCGGGGATTCAGCCAGCGCATGCCCGCAGGTTAACTATTCTATTACAAGTGTTAGATGCTGCTGAAACGGCTGAATCGTTAAATTTACCCGGCTTTTATTTTCATGAACTGGATGGACAATTAAAAGGGCATTATTCGGTACGCGTCAATGCAAATTGGCGAGTCCTATTTCAGTTTCAGGATAAAATGGCTTATGTTGTAAATTATCTTGATTATCATTAACTTATAGGTAAAGCATCATGATAAATAAACCCTTACATCCCGGCGAAATCGTGCGCGAAGTCTGTATAGTAGCCTCTGGACTTACCGTGACGCAAGCTGCGAAAAAGTTAGATATAGACCGCACTACACTTTCTCGTCTTATTAATGGCCACATGGGCATTAGTGCTGAAATGGCCGTCAGATTGTCACTGGCTTTAAATTCACCTGCGACACTTTGGCTTAATTTACAGCGTGATTACGATTTATGGATAGCAGAGAAAATGCGGAATAAATTACACGTCCAGAAAATTGAAAGTGCTGCATAAGGGTTGCAGACTCACATTAGCCTAGTCTACGTATATAGAACCACATCATGTTCGCCTACCCCCGCTGCTGCAGGCTCTGGTGGCGGCCGCGCATAATGGTGATGATGGTTTGCAGGTCCAAGTTGCTGGCCACGATTAACATCATCGCGTGGTACCATAAATCGGCGAGCTCTTCTGGTAATTTATCGGGTTCTGCGACGGCAGCCAGTGCCACTTCCACCCCTTCTTCGCCGACTTTTTGCGCCAAGCGTAATAACCCTTCTTGCATCAGTTTGGCGGTATAACTGCCCTCAGGCTTATCTTTCGCCCGCTGGATGATCACTTGCTCTAAATAGGCTAAAAAGCCCAAGCCCGGCGCGATAGTATCGCCAAAACAGCTGGTTTTATTTAAATGACAGGTTGGGCCTTCGGGATTAACCGTAATCAATAAAGCATCTTGGTCGCAATCTTTAGCAATCGTAATTAAGTTTAAAAAATGGTTCGAGGTTTCGCCTTTAACCCACAAGCGCTGCTTGCTGCGGCTATAAAAAGTGACACGCCCCGATTCCATGGTTTGGTTTAACGCGGCTTGATTCATATAGCCTAACATGAGCACTTGCAGCGTGTTGTGATCTTGGATAATGACGGGAATAAGATCATTGGTTTTTTTCCAATCGAGTTGATCCGGATGAAATGACATAGTGTGTTTCCTTATTCACTTACGAATAGTGATCTGATGTTGTTGTAAAAATGATTTCAACTCGCCAATGTCGATGAGTTGCTTATGAAATACGCTCGCAGCCAGTGCGCCATCAACGTTTGCGAGCTTGAACACGTCTAAAAAATGTTGCAGCAGCCCCGCGCCGCCTGAGGCAATTAAAGGCACATGAATAAACGGCCGTAATGCGCTTAATTGGGTGATATCATAACCTTGCCGCATGCCGTCTTGATTCATGCAGTTTAACACTATTTCGCCTGCGCCCCGCTGCTGCACTTCTTGCACCCAGTCTTGAGTTAAGCGCTTAGCAGATTGGATGGTTTTTTCACTGCCGGTATATTGATAAACGTGATAATCATTGTGTTCAAAATGACTGTCGATACCGATCACTATACATTGCGTGCCAAAGGCATCAACTAACTGATTAATTAACTCCGGGTTTTCGAGCGCCGGAGAATTAATTGAAATTTTATCGGCCCCTTTGGCTAAAATAGTCCGTGCTGTTTCTACACTTCTAATGCCGCCTGCGACACAAAACGGAATATTAATTTCTTTTGCAACTTTTTCCACCCAATCAAAACTGACATTACGTCCTTCACTGCTGGCCGTAATGTCGTAAAACACTAATTCATCAGCGCCTTCTTGCGAATAACGTTTAGCCAGCGCGACAATATCGCCAATAATTTCATGGTTGCGAAACTGTACGCCTTTCACCACGACATTATCTCTGACATCTAAACAAGGAATAATGCGTTTAGCAAGCATGTTGTACACTCCCTATCGCTTCATCTAAAGTAAATTTGCCTTCATACAGTGCTCTGCCGATAATGCAGGCGGCTAATTTTTTCTCGCTAAGCGCAATTAAATCTTCAAGGCTAGATACGCCGCCTGAGGCTTGTAATTGTAATGTGGGATAGCGCTGTAGAATGGCTTGGTATAATGCGACATTCGGACCTTTAAGCGTGCCATCGCGGGAAATATCGGTGCATAAGGCGTGGATTAAACCGGCTTGCATAAAACGCTCTAGAAAATCAAATAATTTTTGATTACTTTTTTCTTGCCAGCCGTGGAGGGCTATAAAATAATCTTCATGGACTTTATCAACATCTAAGGCTAATACAAAGCGATCCGCACCATAGGTGTGCATCCAGGTTTTTATGAGATCAGGTTCTTTGACCGCAAGACTGCCGATTATGATACGTTTAACGCCTACTGCAAATAATGCTTGGACTTGTTCTTCTGTACGGATCCCGCCCCCGGTTTGAATTTTAAGTTGCGTATTTTTTTGGATTTTTTCTATGAGCTGGCGTTGATGCGCTTCTGGATCTTTCGCACCATCTAAATCGACGACATGTAACCAGTGACTTCCGGCATTTTGAAATTGTTGCGCGATGATTAGGGGATCCTCTGCATAAATGGTTTCTTGAGCGTAATCACCTTGATATAGACGCACGCATTTTTGATGGCGTAGATCGATGGCGGGTATGATATACATGTTTTTCTCCTGAATTTAGGTCATTCATTAGTTTTTGTGAGGGAATGTAGATCGCAAAATCCCCCCGACCGAAACGGCCGGCCCCCTTTACAAAGAGGGCAAGTTCTTCTCTTGGACCCTTTTACAAAGGGACAAATCATTTTCTCAGACCGTTTGCAAAGGGGCTAACTTTTTATTTCTGCAAAATTCTTTAATAAACGCTCGCCTATTTCACCGGAACGCTCGGGATGAAACTGCATGGCGTAAAAATTATCTTGTTGCACGATGGCGGAAAAATCTTGGCCATAGTGCGTGAGGGCTAAAGTCTGATCACTCACGCTTGCGCAATAACTGTGCACAAAATACACATAAGCATCACCGGGTATCCCCTCTAGTAATGGGGATTTTTTTTGCAATGCAAGCGTATTCCAACCCATATGAGGAATGATTAAATCCTTACCTACTAATTTTTTAATTTTCCCGGGAATAACGCCTAAACACGCGACATCGCCTTCTTCAGAGGCTTCATACAATAATTGCATGCCTAAACAAATACCGAGTACCGGTTGCTTAAGCGTTGGGATCAACGAAGTTAAATTGAGATCTTTTAAATTCTTCATCGCGGTTTGAGCGGCGCCCACACCCGGTAAAATGACCTGGGAGGCATTAGTAATCACACGATGATCGGTAGTCACTTCAGCCGCAATACCTAAACGTTGTAAGGCAAAAACGACTGAGGAAATATTGGCAACCCCGCTATTAATGATCGCAATCATAATATACCCTTGGTTGAGGGTAATTCAAAACCTTGTTTAGCAATGGCTTGTTTAAGCGCACGCCCTACGCCTTTAAACATACTCTCTACCATATGATGCGTATTCTCACCCGTAGTTTTAATGTGTATTGTGGCCCGCATGCCTTCAGCTAGCGATCGGAAAAAGTGGATCACCATTTCTGTGGATAATTCACCCACAGTCTCGCGCGGTAATTGGCCGTCAAATACAAAATAGGCTCGGCCGCTTAAATCGATAGCAACTTCAGTTAAGGCTTCATCCATAGGCAATAAAAACCCATAGCGTGCGATGCCTAATTTATCACCTAAGGCTTGCCTAAATGCTTCACCTAATGCCAAAGCGGTATCTTCCACCGTGTGATGCTCATCAATGTGTAAATCGCCTGCAGTGACTAAATGTAGACTAATGCCACTGTGTTTTGCGAGCTGCTCGAGCATGTGATCAAAAAAACCAATGCCTGTTTGCACGGTGATCGTACTAGGGTTGTCTAGATTAACCATCACTTCAATGGCTGTTTCTTTAGTTTTCCGTGTAACAAAGCCAAGTCTGGGTTTATTGACCAGCTCCTCGGCAATCAATAGCCAATGGCAGTTTTCATTATAGGGAATATAAGAAATGCCCATGTTTTTAGCTAACAATTCATCAGAAGCCCGATCGCCTATCACATAACTATTGTTTAAATCTAAAGTGCCACTTTTAAGGTAGTCCAGCACTAAGCCGATATTCGGTTTGCGACACTGGCATTTGTCTTCGGGTAAGTGTGGGCAAATTTTAATATCAGAAAAATGTATGCCTTGTGAGCTTAAAATATCGAGCAGTAATTGATGCGGCGCATCAAAATCACTTTGCGGAAAACGCTCAGTGCCTAGGCCATCTTGATTGCTGACCATGACTAAAGTAAAGCCTGCTTTTTGTAAGTCCAAAAGCGCTGGGATCACGCCCTTTTCAAGTTTAAACTTTTCTAAACTGTCAATTTGATGATCTTGAGGTTCATGAATTAAGGTCCCGTCTCTATCGATAAATAAATATTTTATTTTATTCACGCCTGATAACTCTCCAAGGCTAGTTTTAATTGTTGATTTTCTTCGGGTAATCCTAAGCTGATCCGCACACACTGATTAAGACTGTGCATATGGCTACGATCGCGGATCACGATGTGTTGCGCCGCACAATGTGCGACTAAACCCTTCGCATCGTTAACTTTTAATAAAATAAAATTCGCATCACTCGGCCAAACTTTTTCTACAAACGGCAAGGTGCTTAAATAAGTGCTTAACTCATCCCGTGCCGCCTTAAGGCTCGCCACTTGGTTTTGAATTTTATGCAGCGTGTCCGGCTCTAATTCATGTAACACAATTTCTATCACCGGACTTGCAAGCGGATATGGGCTGATGACTTTCTCTAATAGGGCAATGAGTTTTTTATGTGCCAGCACTACGCCACAACGTGCGCCTGCCATACCAAAGGCTTTAGATAAAGTGCGCAATACGGCGATATTGTCATATTTATTTAACAGTGCGCTGCAGCTTTTTTGACTCGCAAATTCAATATACGCTTCATCCACAATAACGATCGCTTTATTGCTAAATGCGATGCACAGGCGCTCTATGTCCTGCCAGGGAAATACATTGCCGGTAGGATTATTGGGCGAACATAAAAAAATCAATTTACACGTAGGTTGCCAGGTCGCAATCATTTTATCAATATCTAGGGCAAAGGTATCTGGGATTAGTGGTACCGATAATACTGCAGCATGCTGAATCGCCGCCGATAAGGCGTACATATCATACGTGGGTGGGCATACCATAATGGCATCATTCCCGGCCCGGCAAAAAGATCTCAGCCATAAGTCTATCCCTTCATCACTGCCCCGTGTCATGAGGATCTGATCTTGATCCACACGGTATAAAGTTGCAAACCGTTCACGCAAGCGTGTAGGTTGGGGCTGCGGATAACGGTGCAAATGTGGAATTGCCTTGGGGTAAGGGTTTTCATTGGCATTTAAATAAATGCCTTGCGCCGCATGCTCCCGCCGCGCCGAGCTGTAGGGAATTAAGCGCGTAATTTCAGGGCGTGCGAGGGCGAGTAAATCATCTATCATTATTTATTTCCTGTAATCGTACAGAGACTGCCAGCGCATGGGCATGCAAGCCTTCAATTTGCGCGAGGGTTTCAACTATTGGGCCGAGTTGTTGTAAACCCGCTTTTGTTAATTCTTGTACACTGATCTGTAACATAAAATCTTGTAGACTCAAGCCGCTGTGATTGCGCGCATAACCGTAAGTGGGTAGCACATGGTTAGTGCCACTTGCATAATCACCCACGGATTCAGGTGCAAAGGGTCCTAAAAATACCGAGCCTGCACACTGTATTTTGGGTAATAATGCACGTGCATCTTGTGTTTGAATAATTAAATGCTCAGGCGCGTAACGATTACTGATCAATACAGCTTCTTCTAACTGCTCAACGATAATAATCACGCTGTGTGTAAGCGAGCGCTCAGCGATGTCGCGTCGCGGTAAAATCGTTAACAGTTGTTCAATTTCACTGCATACCTTTTCCGCAAATTGTGCAGATAAACAGACCAAGATGACTTGTGAATCAGGCCCATGTTCTGCTTGCGAGAGTAAATCCGCTGCGACAAATTTGGGTGTTGCGGCATCATCGGCAATCACCATCACTTCTGAAGGCCCTGCAGGCATATCGATGCTCGCACCATTTGGATCTTGCGCCACCATTTGTTTGGCTTTTGTGACATAGGCGTTGCCTGGGCCAAAGAGTTTATCTACCTTTGATACCGATTCGGTGCCAAACGCCATGGCCGCAATCGCTTGCGCACCGCCTAGAGGATGTATGGTTTTTATGCCACATTTTTGTGCGGCATATAGAATATGCGGATCAATACCCCCATTTTTATTGGGCGGCGTGCACAACACGCGTACCGGACATTGTGCGATTTGGGCCGGGATGCCTAACATTAATACCGTAGAGAGTAATGGCGCGCTGCCTCCAGGAATATAAAGGCCCACTTTTTGGATCGGACGTAATACTTTTTCACAGACGATACCGGGCAGCGTTTCGATGCGTAAATTTGATCGCAGCTGCGCGTGGTGAAACGTATAAATATTTTGGTAGGCTGCGTCTATGGCGTTGCGCGCATCTATCGGTAATTGCTGCACAGAATCAAAAGCTGATTGTGCTAATGTTATGTTATCCAGTTGGACTTTATCAAAATCCTGACTCAATTGTTTTAAAGCCGCGTCCCCCTGCGTTTTGACGGCATTAATAATTTTTTCGACTTGGTGCTTAAGCTCATGATCATCACGCAGCACAGGTCGCGCGAGGCACTGTTCTTGTTCCTGAGCCGTCAGTAAAGACCAAACAACTTTTTTCATACAACCTACATTAACATTTTTTCTAGTGGCATGACGAGTATGGAGCTTGCTCCAGCATCTTTTAATTTTTCTAAGGTTTCCCAAAACACACTTTCACTGCATACGGCGTGTATGCCTACTTTAGTGGGATCGCCATCCAGGGTCATAATGGTCGGATGTTCTACACCAGGCAATATGGCAACAATTTGCTGCAATTTATCTTTAGGGGCATGAAGCATAATATATTTGCTTTCACTGGCTTGCAACACGCCTTGGACACGGCGCATAAATAAATTGGCGATCCGCTGTTTTTCAGGCGTAAACGTAGGCCTTGCTTTAATCAATAGGGCTTGGCTGTGTAAAATGGTTTCCGCTTCTTTTAAATGATTCGCAGCTAAGGTGCCACCGGTTGAGACTAAATCACAAATCGCATCTGCAATCCCTAGGCGGGGCGCAATTTCAATGGAGCCGGTTAATTCAATAATTTTGGCGTCGATATCATGCGTCGATAAAAATTTTTGTAATAAATGCGGATAGGTTGTGGCAATACTTTTGCCCGATAAACTCTCTATGCGTTCATATTCATAGTCACTGGGCACGGCGATCGATAACCGGCAATAACCAAAATTAAGATTGCGGATGGGCTCTACCAGATCAGAATAATCATGTGCATTTTTGCTTAACGTAGTCTCTTGCAATACATTCATCCCGACGATGCCAAAGTCGCAGACATGTTCGATAATTAAACTTGGGATATCATCATCACGCACCAAAAGAATATCGATAGGAAAATTTTCACTGTGACAAAACAGTTGATCTTTATGGCGGCGCACTTTAATCCCGCTGCGTGCTAAGAGATCAAAGCAATCTTCACTTAAGCGGCCCGATTTTTGTAAAGCTAAACGTATGCGTTGTGTGGTCATTATATGGTCTATTTTGGAAAAATTATAAGTTTAACATAAGGTTAAGTTAGGTGTCAAATGGGGTGCCCCCTGCGCGCGTGAGTATTAGTAACCTGTAGTTTCCTGCTGTTGGCTCAACCGTTCTGCCACCCAAACCTTAATTAATGAGGTTCGCGTCACGCCTATGCGTGCCGCTTCATGATCGACTTTTTCCAACATGTCCTGGGTAAAATCTATGCTCACCCGATGCATAGGATAGTGCGATTTTGCAGATTTTAAATCTAAGTATTCAGTGACATCGCCTTCCTCAAAAAGTTTATCCAGTTCTTTTGCTTTAATTGAGCGGGGATTTTTTGATGATGGCATAGTAGATTTCCTCTTCATTTTGCGGCTACGACGTGTTGAAATTAAGCGAATAACGCGTCCTCGATAAGTAAAAATACATGAATAACACTTCCCATTCAACTTACCTATGAGTAAAAATCGCGGTTCATCTTCTGAAATTGCTGGGATTTCCACGTAAGGCTCCTCCCATAACGCTTGGGCCTGCTCTAAAGAAATTCCATGCTTTTCAATATTTTTCAGCGATTCTCAGGATTATACTCAAATTTAATGTTTTTTTTGTGCATATTTAACCCATTTTATTAATACTATCTCAAATAATAGTATTTTTCAATTGACAATAAGAAGCTCTGCATCTAGGTCAAATTCCTTAATACCCCTCTAGTTTTGCCCTCAGAGGACCAATATAGCTTAAGCTTTTTGCAAGCGCAGGATAGCGCACTATAATTAATAATCAATAATAATAATCATCATGGGGGATATAAAGATGAATGAAGTTATCTCTCTGCCTACTGCCGTCAGCGCACTCCATCATAAACTCGATATTTTAGAGGCGGATCCTAAGCTCCAGGAGCAGGAACAGCATAAGGAATATTACGGCCATAGCAGTGTCAATGAGGGCAGTCCGCTTAAAGCTGAAGCCTTAATGCTCTGTGCCAGCGTGGATGAAGCCGATCCGCAATACGCCTTGCTGATCAGTCCACTGATTAAGCGCGTTGCTGCGTTTTTCTCCCATTCCGTGATTGAGTCCGATTTTGCAGATGAGGTCCGTATGCTCCGAGCCCATACGCTCATCGAGCAAGGCAAATACCAGGAAGCCCATAAAGTCTACCACCGTATTGCTTATGGCCCTTTATATGCCCAAGCCTTTGAAGCGCGTAATCGTTATTTTTTAGACGCGGCCAAAGGTCATTTACATTTATTAAAAAAGAGTAGCGATAAGGCGCATGCGCAACACCAATTATTAGCAGCCTTAATCGCGTTAGCTTATGTACAGGCCTATCCCCATGGCGATGACGTTAAGTTGTATCAAAATGCCGAAGCTATTTTTGCGCAAAATCATTATTATGAAGCAAAAATGGTGGTGCTTAAAATCTGTCATGAGCTTTTGCCGAATTATATCAACACGATGAATCAACATGAATTATTAATGACTTATCAGGCGTTGGTGCCTTATAAATCTACACTCAGTAAGGATATTCCTGAATTTCGTCACGCATCACAGTTTAATAACCGGTTAGAGCGCTGGAATGCGAGGGCGCAGTGGTTTATTTTGGTAAAAATGTTGCAGCAGAATTATATTGCCAAACTTTTTAATGCGCAACAGTTTAATCGCCCCGAGCCTGCGGAAATAGAGTTGGCGCATGCGTTGCTGGATGAGCCAACTTCTAAAATAGAGAAAATTAAACATTTACTGGGCGATACGCCGTTAGAGAAGAATTTTCGCTTGGCGTTAACAGGTGATGTGGTTGCGCTGCAGAATTTGCAGGGATATGGACAATAAGAATGAGGGTGGTACGTCACTTTATCACCCTCACTTATATCACTCCATTTACTTCTTCGGCATATACAAATCCGTAATCGTGCCTTCAAATATTTCTGTTGCGAGCGCAATCGTTTCAGACAGTGTCGGATGCGCGTGGATGGTTAATGCAATGTCTTCTGCGTCACAACCCATCTCAATAGCAAGACCCACTTCAGCAATTAAATCACCGGCGTGCGGGCCGACAAGGGCGGCACCTAAAATACGATGCGTGTCATTATCGAATATTAATTTCGTCAAACCTTCACTGCGACCCATACTCAACGAGCGACCACTTGCCGCCCACGGGAATACGCCTTTACCGTAATTAATGCCTTGATCGATAGCCTGCGCTTCAGTGATGCCGACCCACGCAATTTCAGGATCGGTATAACACACACTGGGAATACATTTCACATCAAAATAATGTTTTTTACCGCTGATGACTTCAGCCGCAACACGTCCTTCGGCAACGGCTTTATGCGCCAGCATGGGCTGACCGATCACATCGCCTATCGCAAAAATATGTTTTACATTGGTACGCAGCTGATTATCTGCAGCAATAAATCCGCGCGCATCGACATTAACGCCCGCTTTTTCTGCCGCAATTTTTTTGCCGTTAGGCGTGCGGCCTACGGCCACTAATACCCTGTCATACCGCTGCGGTTCTTTAGGCGCACCTTCACCTTCAAAGGTGATATAAATGCCATCGGATTTAGCTTCGGCTTTCGTCACTTTTGTATTTAAAAGAATATTTTCATAACGCTTTTTCACATACTGCTGGAAAGGTTTTAAAATATCTTTATCAAAACCACCAATCAAACTATCACCTAATTCCACAACCGTGATTTTGGAACCTAGCGCATGATAAACGGTCGCCATTTCCATCCCGATAATGCCGCCGCCTACGACTAACATTTTTTCAGGAACATCTTTTAATTCAAGTGCACCGGTTGAATCCATAATACGCGGATCATCGGGCATAAAAGGCAGTTTGACCGGCTCTGATCCGACAGCAATAATGGCATTTTCAAAAGCGATGGTTTGGGTTTTCCCTTCAGCACTGACGGTGATTTCATTTGCGCCAGAGAACACACCTACACCTTGCACCACGGTCACATTGCGTTGCTTTGCTAGGGCTTTTAAACCTGCGGTTAAGCGATTCACTACGCCCTGCTTCCATTGTAAAATTTTAGCGATATCCAGACTGCGTGCACCATAATTCACACCGTGAGCAGAGAGCTCATCCACTTCATCGATGACTCTAGCTACATGCAACAGTGATTTAGACGGAATACAGCCTACGTTTAAACACACGCCACCTAAAGTAGGTCCTCGTTCAACCAAAACTACTTTTTTGCCTAAATCAGCGGCACGAAACGCTGCGGTATAGCCGCCAGGACCACTGCCTAATACCACGACTTCGGTTTGTACATCTGCCATAATTCCACCCTCTAATTTAAAATAATAATTGGCGCATATCGCCTAACATTTCAGCTAAGTGCGTAATAAAATGTGCCCCTTGCGCCCCATCGATCACGCGGTGATCATACGACAGTGACAAAGGCAACATTAAGCGCGGCACAAACGTACCGTCTTTAAAAACCGGCGCAATACGAGATTTTGAGACCCCTAATATGGCCACATCGGGCGCGTTAATAATGGGCGTAAAGGCTGTGCCACCTATGCCGCCTAAACTGGAGATAGTAAAACTACTGCCTTGCATCTCTTTAGGCGTTAATTGTCCGGCCCGCGCTTTCGCGCTCAGTGCTTTTAATTCTTCAGCGAGTTCCATAAACCCTTTTAAATTCACATCACGCACCACGGGGACCACTAATCCCCCAGGGGTATCTACGGCAACCCCAATATGAAAATAGTGTTTTAAGATCAGCTGCTCACCGTTAGCAGAAAGGGAGGCATTAAATGGTGGAAAGGCTTTAAGGGAAGCCACCACCGCTTTCATTAAAAATACCAATAAGGTTAATTTCACGCCACGCTCTTCGGCTTTCGCTTTATGCTGCACACGAAAATCTTCTAAGTCGGTAATATCTACTTCATCAAATTGAGTCACATGAGGAATATTGACCCAATTACGGTGCAAAAATTTCGCACTGATTTTTTTAATCCGCGATAAGTCTTGAAATTCAATTTTTCCAAATTGAGAAAAATCTACAGCCGGCATGGGTTCTATCCCAAGACCACTGCCTTGCATGCGATTTTTAATCCAGGCATTGAGATCCTGTTTAGTCATACGCCCTTTTTCACCCGTAGGCGTAATGGCTTTTAACTCTATCCCTAATTCGCGCGCAAGACGGCGCACGCCTGGGCTGGCATAAGTTTCTCCCGATGCCTGAGGCGCGGCAACCGGTGCCGCCTGTTGCACGGGTGCTGGAGGTGCAGGAGGTGCAGAAGTTGTCTGTGCCGGGGCGGACACAGCAGGCGCTACACTTGCGCCTTGTTCAGCAGTTTCAACCGTGCAAATAATCGTATCTTGGGAAACTTTATCGCCTACTTTAATAGCGATCTCGGTGACTACGCCTGCAATTGGAGAAGGGATCTCCATCGAGGCTTTATCACTTTCTAATACCGCTAAGGTTTGATTCTTTTTAATGGTGCTGCCTATTTTGATCGGCACTTCGATCACATCCACTTTAGCGGATTGGCCAATATCAGGCACGCGGACGATTTGTGTAGCCGCCGTTTCATTTTTTGGGGGAGGTGCTTGTTCTGATTTAGGAGCTTGTTCTGATTTAGATGCTACTTGCGCATCCGTTTGCACAGATTCATTCGGCAACAGTGTTAACACTAAATCACCTTGCCGCACTTTATCGCCCACTTTAACGGTAATGTTTTGCACTTTTCCGGCTAAGGGCGATGGCACTTCCATAGAGGCTTTATCACTTTCTAAGGTGATTAACGCTTGATCTTTACTTACTTCATCGCCGGGGGCCACCTGCAATTCAATGATAGTCACGGTATCGATGTTACCTAAGTCAGGGACTGTTACATTTAAGGCTGTCGTCACAACGCTACTCCATCTATATTTATTTTTACGTCCGTGCGGGATCGGCTTTATTTGGATTAATATTAAATTTCTGCATCGCTTCTTTAACCGTACTTGCGGGCAATTGGCCTAAGTCTGCCAAGGCCTTTAAGGCGGTGATCACAATAAAATCACTATTGACTTCAAAAAAGTAACGCAGGCGTTCACGCGTATCGCTGCGGCCAAAGCCATCGGTGCCTAAAGTCACATATTTACCCGGTACAAATTCTCGAATTTGATCGGAAAAGGATCGGATATAATCAGTCGCTGCAATCACAGGGCCTGATCGATCCCTTAAACACTGCGTCACATAAGGAATTTGTGCCGGATCTTCAGGATGAAAATTATTATGGCGCACTATGGCCAAACCTTCACGACGCAACTCGGTAAAACTGGTCACGCTCCAAATATCGCTGCTAATACCATATTCTTGATGTAAAATTTCGGCTGCTTTGATGACTTGCAATAAAATAGTGCCTGAGCCTAAAAGTTGCACATGTAAGGTCTTGGGCTTAGATTCTTGCAGTAAATACATGCCTTTAATAATTCCCGCTTCAGCGCCTTTTTGTAGGGCAGGATGCGCATAATTTTCATTCATCAGTGTGATGTAATAAAACACATTTTCTTCATTAGCAAACATCCGGCGCAAACCGTCTTGCATAATAACCGCTAATTCATAGGAAAATGTGGGATCGTAGCTCACGCAATTGGGAATAACCGCCGCCATTAAATGACTATGGCCATCTTGATGTTGCAAACCTTCACCGGCTAAAGTGGTGCGTCCCGCTGTCGCGCCTAATAAAAATCCGCGTGCCTGAACATCGCCCGCGGCCCAAGCTAAATCGCAGATACGCTGCAGACCAAACATAGAATAGAAAATATAAAAGGGTATCATCGGCCGCTGGTGTACGGTATAGGAAGTCGCTGCAGCCATCCAGGACGAAAACGCTCCGGCTTCATTAATGCCTTCTTCTAAGAGTTGACCTTGTTTATCTTCGCGGTAATACATCACTTGGCCCGCATCGACGGGTTCATATAATTGCCCGTGACTCGCATAAATGCCTATAGTGCGAAACAAACCTTCCATCCCAAACGTGCGCGCCTCATCGGGAATAATTGGCACAATATATTGTGTTAACCCTTCATCTTTCAGAAGAATATTTAAAATCCGTACAAAAGCCATGGTGGTAGAAATATGTCTATCGCCGGTTTCTTTTAATAAGGCCTCAAATGCAGCAAGGGGAGGAATATTAAAGGGTTGTTTAGTCACGATACGCGCGGGTAAATAGCCCCCTAAGGCTTTGCGTCGCGCTTGTAAATATTGCATCTCTTCGCTGTTTTCATCCGGTTTATAAAACGGATATTGCGCAATTTCTTCATCAGAAATAGGAATATTAAAACGAGTGCGAAACTTTTTAAGCGATTCTAAATCCATTTTTTTGGCTTGATGACTAAAGTTTAAGGCTTCGCCTGCAGCACCCATGCCATAGCCTTTGACCGTCTTGGCTAAAATAACTACGGGTTGCCCTTGATGTTGCACGGCGGCCTGATACGCAGCAAATACTTTGTCCAGGTCATGTCCGCCACGACTCAAATGATAAATCGCTTCATCGCTTAATTGCGCCACTAACTCTTTAAGTTCTGGATATTTACCAAAGAAATGCTCGCGGGTATAAGCCCCGTCTTTTACTTTATAGTTTTGGTAATCGCCGTCTAAGGCTTCTCCCATGCGTTGTTTTAATAAACCCGTGGTATCTTGCGCAAGCAGCGGATCCCAGTCACTGCCCCAGATCACTTTAATGACCCGCCAGCCGGCACCGTGAAAGAATGATTCCAGTTCTTGAATAATTTTGCCATTGCCGCGCACCGGGCCATCTAGGCGTTGTAGATTACAATTAATCACAAAAATAAGGTTATCGAGATTTTCACGTCCTGCAACAGATAACGCACCTAAAGATTCAGGCTCATCCATTTCTCCATCGCCACAAAAACACCAAATTTTTCGCCCCTCAGTCTTAGCGAGTTCACGCGCATGGAGGTATTTCATAAAGCGCGCTTGAAAAATGGCTTGCAGCGGACCAAGGCCCATGGAGACGGTCGCAAACTGCCAGTAATGCGGCATTAGCCAAGGATGCGGATAAGATGAAAGACCATCGGTTTCGACTTCTTGGCGAAAATTATCTAATTGTTCTTCAGTAAAACGTCCTTCTAAAAAGGATCGGGCATAAATTCCAGGCGAGCTATGACCTTGAATATAAAGCAAATCTCCGCCATGATCGGCGGTTTGGGCGTGGAAAAAGTGTTGAAAACCCACTTCATATAAATAGGCTGCTGAGGCATAAGAAGCAATATGGCCGCCCAATTCCGGCGCTTTATAACCCGCACGCAGTACCATGGCCACAGCATTCCAGCGGATAATCGCTTCGATACGCCGCTCTAGTTCTTTGTTACCGGGATAAGGGGGCTGCTCGTCTACGGAAATGGTATTGATATAAGGCGTATTGAGCACGCCTTGCTCAAGGCGTAAGCCTTGTTGCTGAGCTTCTTGTTGTAAGGCTTGCAGCAAAAACTGAGCACGCAACGCACCTTCACGTTCTATGACTTCCTGCAAGGCCTCTAGCCATTCTTCGGTTTGCAGCGGATCAGTATCAGTAATTTTTTTAACTACCATGTATCTCTCGAAAAAAAAGTGATTTTTAAAGCCTGCTTAGTATCTCTATTTTTCGCTTGAATTGCAAACTGTGGATGAGTTAAATAATAACGCGGCAGTATATTGACGATCGTGATCCCCCCGGCCTAAGAAAACCGCCCCCCTTTACAAAGGGAGCACAGATCTCTCTCGTTTATCCCTTTGTAAACGACGGAGAATTGCCCCCTTTGTAAAGGGGGCCGGCCTTCTTAGGCCGGGGGGATTTTGTATGATTACTCACACAAACGTAATTTCAGCAAGAACCAGATAAAAAATTATTAATACGCAATAAACGCCTGACTCAACGTCGCAACTGCCGCAACGATGATCCAAACAATCAAACCACGTTGCACGATACCTTGTGCTTTTAAATTTTCTTCCTTGTCAGCATGTTCACTGACACCCAATGAGGCGAGCCCCGTATCGATCAAGACTTCGCGGCAACGATTCGGTTTGACCAAATCATTCTTCCATTGATCAAAACCAGGTAAGAAATTGCCGACCAAACTATAACTGAATGCGGCCAGACGTGAGGGGATCCAGGCAATGATCCAATATAATTGATGGATATGTTTTGGATAATGAGGATAAAACTCATCGACCATGCGCGGAGCTGTTTCGTGCATCCAGCTCACCATGCGAAATAACACCGCGCCGACTGGACCTAATAATAAAAACCAAAATATCACGCCAAAAAAACGCTCGTGGGCTTGCCAAAAGACAAGTTCAGTGACATTACGGTGAAACGAAAGCGTAGGATCCATTAAATCCGCACCGGCCACTTTAAGGGCTTGTTCCGCTTCAGCGGTATCCGTTTCTTTCTTTAAATAAAGTGTTAACGTTTCTTGGAGTTCAGTCGGGCCAAAACAGTACCACAATACAATAAAGCCTACCACTAATTCCACCACGGCAGAATGGCGGCCGACTAAGCTCCAGAGTATCGCCAAAATCACCACAACGGGGAGTAGCGTAATCACTATACTCAGGGGACCCTTCCATGCGCCCACTTTCTCGCCAATTGTGGATTTGATCCATCGGATGTAATCCCCAAACCAGGCGGGGTTGCGCCATTTCAGGCCTGTATCAAAGTAATAGTCTAGCCACAAGCAAGCCAAAATAAGTGTCAATTTCATGATAAGTCCCTGTTGATAGGTTGTTGCAACAATGCCCTAAAATAATTCCAATCGAATGCATCCCCTGGGTCAGTTTTTCTCCCGGGTGCGATATCACTGTGTCCTACGATACGCGAGGCTGTGATCCCTTTATACTGCTGCATCAGTGCCACCGTAAGTTGCGCGGCGGTTTGATATTGTTTCTCAGTATAGGCGGTATTATCCGTGCCTTCTAATTCCACACCTATGGAATAATCGTTGCATGCGTCTCGCCCCTGAAAGATCGACTGCCCGGCGTGCCACGCACGTTGATTAAAAGACACAAACTGGGTTAGCTGACCTTCACGGTCTATCACTACATGCGCTGATACGCTTAAAGGCAATATTGTAGCAAAATATGGATGCGCTGTCGCTTCGAGTTGATTGGTGAATAATTTCTCAATGTTGCCATTTCCAAACTCTCCCGGCGGTAAACTAATATTGTGAATCACCAATAAATTAATATCATTTGGATCCCTACGCTCATCACAATTTTCTGTCGTAATTTGTCGCGCCTCTTTTATAAATCCATTTTCGATGTGATACATAAACAACCTTTTTTGTAATAGCTTTGATTATAACTTTCTTGACAAAAATATACAGTCAATGTTAGCGTACGCTTCAATTTGACTTCCATAGAAGGATGTAGTTATGAAGCCCGCAGTTATTTTATCCTCCACTTTGTGTTCATTCCTCCTGTCGTTTTCAGCTTGGGCTAATGAAGAATCTAACAAACATGAAAATGCTGCGCCAGAACCCGTCGAAAATGAAAAAACTGAAGATGAAGCCATGGATTTTCCTGATGAACCTTATTGGCCACCGGCAGAAGGTGAATTCGCTTCCCCCCCTTGGAGCAAACATGTCGGCTATGATGAAGGATTTTTTATCCGCAATGCTGATGATACGTTTTCACTATTTTTTAATGGCTTATTACAAGTCCGTTATATTTATTCCACAGTCGAGGGTCTACCTGATTATCAGCGTTTTCAATTACGCCGTACTGACTTATATTTTTCCGGCCATTTTATTGATGACTCATGGACTTACGTCTTAGGTACCGAAGCTGGCCCGGACGGTACGTTTGCCGCAGATGATGTGTATATCGCTAAAAACTTTACCGACTTCACTTGGGGCCAAGCCGGTCAATTTTCTACACCCTTCTTGCGTGAGACTTTAATTTCCAGTACGCGGCAATTGACGGTTGAACGCTCGCTCGTTTCAAAATATTTCTCGACCAATAACTCTACGGGTCTGTTATTTGGAACGGAAGGGGATGAATTTAAATGGCAAATTGCCGCCACTAACGGTTACTTTGAACATGATCCTAATCAAAATCAAAATGTGATTGATGAACATGATTTTCAAAATGGCATGACTTATTCGTTTATCAGCCGCTTAGAACTTAAACCCATAGGGGATTGGGCAGAATTTCGTGGTTTTAACTCACCCAGTGACAATGATACCGGTTTACTCATAGGTATTGCTGCTGCTTATCAACGTGACAATGATGTGGCCAATATTGAAGAAACGTCGGCTACTATTGATGCCACGTTACAAGGCAGTGGCTGGAGTACGTTTGGTATGTTTGCCGCCACTAAAGATCAAAATAACGATCATGGCACTTCTTATGGCGCGCAGTTACAAGGCGGTTTATTTGTGGACGAAGAAGGCGATACGGTAGAACTATTCTCACGTTACGAATGGGGTCACTCAAAAGCGCATGCTGAACCCCTCCCTGAGTTCGACAGTGAAAATCTCAGCGTATTAACCGGTGGATTTAACTACTACATTTACCCCAGTCACTTGAAAGTAACGACAGATTTGGGTTATGCCTTTACCAGCATAGGTGAAAACTGGTCAGATGAAACCGACGGCTGGCGCGCAACAGATGAAAAAGGTCAGTGGGTAGGACGTGTGCAGTTGCAGTTAGTGATTTAGTAGCAATAAATTAAATAGCACTTCCTCAGATCCCCTCTAATCTATCTCTTGGTGACCCACTGCGTCATCCCGTGCGTAAGCCGCCATCATGGGTGATAGAAGCACTTAACTCTCGCGGCTGTAGACACGGGATCCAGGTTACAGATGTTTCTCACATGCTCAGTATAGATTAACTCCGTAAGCAATATTTCCACCTGGATCCCGTGTCTTCAGCCGCGCAAGTCCTGCTCTTCTATCACTTCTGATGGCGGCTTACGCACGGGATGACGCAGAGTGGGCCTACGGCCTTCAAACTTAATTCGTGGGGATTTTTAGGGGACGTTCTAGTTAGTCCTGCTGAGACAACAATGCCCCAATCAATCCCGTCGCAATTTATCCGACATCGCTATCGGTGTCGGATAACGCATCACTATCCAATAGGATGAAACAATAAAAGTTAAAATAGTCGTCGTTTGAATTAAATAATAAATCGGATCGCCTACCACACCATGCTCATGCGCCACATAAGCCACTAATAATGAGAATTCACTCACCTGGCCAAGGCGTACGCCTATTTCTAACGCTTGGGGTTTAGCATTGGGAATATGCCTTAATAATACCGCAAACACCCAGGGTTTAATAAATAACACTAAACCTGCCAAGATAAGTGCGGGCATCAACACACTACCCACCACATGTAAATTAAATGCAGCACCTAGGGAAAAGAAAAACAACACTAAAAAGAAATCCCGTAACGGTTTTAAACTCTCAGAGATAAACAAAGCGATAGGACTATTGGCTATGGAAACACCGGCGACAAACGCGCCTATCTCATGCGATAAATGGATACTGTGGGCTAATTCAGCAATGCCTAAACACCAACCGATTGCGACTAAAAAAATAAACTCTTGAATTCTATCAAAATGCGCAAGTAACTTCACCAAGATATAACGCTCAAATAAATAACAAAACAAAGCCAACAACGGTAAGGCCACCGCAATTTGTACAATCTCCCACACATGTAATCCCGTACCCCCGGCAGCATTAATTAATAGCATCACACCGATTGCAATTAAATCTTGCAACAATAGAATACTGATCACAATTTCACCGGTGTATTGATGGTGCAATACCGTAGTCGGTAGTAATTTTAAGCCAATAATGGTACTCGAAAACATCATCGCGGCGGCTACAATTAACGATTCAACGGTATTAAAACCAAAAGCATACGCGACACCAAATCCCAGCATGGCAAATACAGCTGAGCTTGCCAACGTAATCCAGGTCGTACTTTTTAATAAATGAATAAGGTTCTTAGGATCAAGATTCAGCCCTAATAGAAACAGCAAGAAAATAATCCCAATATCTGAGACATGTGAAATTAACGCAGGATCATCCACCCACGCCAAACCCCAAGGCCCGAGTAGCACACCTAAAGCCATATAGGCCACAATTAAGGATTGACGCGTATACAAGGCAACGGTTGCAAGTATCGATGCACCGGTAAAAATTAAAAAAATATAAAAAATAATCGGAGTGGTGGCCATATCACTTATTGTCCTTTAGGTTCATTTTCTTTCAGTGTTTCTAAGAGGTTGATTTGTAAGCGTGCGTGCAGCTTCACCCACCAAGGAAACAAAAATACGGCTAAGATAGCCGCAAGTATCAATATCATAATCATTAAGCGCATGGGGGGTAGTATCCCCGCACTGAATGCAAAAACAAAGCCCATACTCAATACTAACGACAAAATAGGGATCAGTTCCGATATGACTTTGCGCACATTTAAGGAAAGCGCACTGCCCATGGTTTCACTGACACTTAATTCCGCCAAAATCATGCTTAACGCTTTCATTTTTCGATAATTCGCAATCAGAAAAGGAATAGATAAAATAAAAGCCGCGCCCCAAATCAGGGTTTGCTGCAAGCCTTTATCTCCAATGACGAGGAGCAAATCGCCTAATTTGGAATTAGCAATATACGCACCGCCTAAAAAAATCGCCATAATGACAAATAAATTAATCACTACTTGCAGCAAACTGCGCTTGACTACACTGCGTAAGACTTTATCTTCACTTTTAGGCTGAATATGCTGTAACCAGGTTCGGTATAAACTAAAAATCATTACTGCGCGCTTAGGCACTATCACTTTAATGCCATCGGTCACTTGATCCGAGTAGCGAATTAAATAAGGAGTGAGTAGTGTGGTAATGGCAGATATTGTCACCGCCATGGGGTATAAAAAATCACTGGTCACATTAAGGGTGATCCCAAGTCCTGCAATAATAAATGAAAATTCACCAATTTGCGCCAGCCCCATTCCCGTTTTAACCGCTGTTTTGCCGTCTTGGCCTGTTGCCAATAAGCCCAATGTGCAGGTGATCACTTTACCCAAAATAACGACTATGACGATAACGACTATGGGGACAAAATATTCAAACAACACCGAAGGTTGAAATAATAAGCCTACGGATACAAAAAAAATGGCGCTAAACATATCACGCAGCGGGTTAATCAGGTGTTCAATTCTGTGCATGTGTTTAGATTCGGCAATCACCGCGCCGATAATAAATGCACCTAGCGCCACACTGTAATCTAATTTAACGACTAATAAACAAAACCCAAAGCAGATCCCTAACACTGAAATCAATAACATTTCATCACTGTTAAATTTGGCAATGTAGCCAATTAGCTTTGGGATCAGTAACACGCCTAACAATAATGATACGACAAAAAAGGATGAGAGTTGCGCGGCATTTAACAGCACATCCTCTATGCGCAACGACCCGGTCAGGGCAATACTGGAGAGCAGGGTTAAAATAAGGATGGCAAAAATATCTTCGACGATTAAAATACCAAAAATAAGCTGCGCAAAATATTCTTTTTTTAAACCTAATTCATTGAGCGCTTTAACAATAATCGTGGTCGACGAAATCGATAAAATAGCACCAAGAAATAACGCATCAATTTTTTCCCATTTAAACAGGCGCCCGATTTCATACCCTAGCCACATCATCAGCACGATTTCAGCCAAGGCCGCAATAAAAACAGCCACGCCCACGCGCGAGAGTTTATGGAGGTTAAACTCCAATCCTAAGGAAAACATGAGGAAAATAACCCCAAGCTCGGCTAAGGTTTTGATCGTTAATTCATCGGAAATAAAAGAAAACGGCGGTGTGTAGGGGCCGATAATAATGCCCGCGAGAATATAACCTAAAACGATAGGTTGCTTAAAGCGATGACAGAGTATCGTGATAAAGCCAGCGACGGACATGATGATGGCTAAATCTTGGATAAATAAAAGTGAATGTATATCCAATTGCGTCCCTGTAAATTAGATTACATATATTAAGCTATCATCCCTGCCCCTTTGTCGGGGGATTTTGAAAAGCTTGACGTACATCAGACATTGCTGAAATCCCCCGGCCGAAGCGGCCACCCCCTTTACAAAGGGGGGAAGCCTATCCCCCGGCCGAAGCGGCCACCCCCTTTACAAAGGGGGGAAGCCTATCCCCCGGCCGAAGCGGCCACCCCCTTTACAAAGGGGGGAAGCCTATCCCCCGGCCGAAGCGGCCACCCTTTACAAAGGGGGGGGGGCCTATCCCCCGCTCCTTTATAAGAGAGCAATCTTATGTGTTACAGCTTTTCTTTAATTCTAGCGGCTTTCCCGGTACGTTCACGCAAATAATACAATTTAGCACTGCGAACATCGCCGGTACGCTTCACAGCAATACTACTGATCATGCGACTATGGGTTTGGAAGGTACGCTCGACGCCCTCACCATACGATATTTTCCGCACAGTGAATGAAGAATTAAGCCCGCGATTACGTTTTGCAATCACTACCCCTTCAAAGGCTTGTAGTCTTTCACGACTGGCTTCGATCACACGCACTTGGACGATTACGGTATCTCCCGGACAAAACTTGGGGATATCCTGACGCATTTGCGCACGTTCGATCTGATCAATAATATTACTCATACAAAAACACTCCCTTAATCACTCACATTAGTAGAATTCTTTTCATACGCATGAATAAATTCACGCAATAAAATTTGTCGCTCTGGGTCTAGACGCAAATTATTCAACATTTCTGGTTTACGCAACCAAGTCCGCCCTAAGGCTTGTTGCAAGCGCCATTTGCGTATACTTTCGTGATTACCACTCATTAATACGCTAGGGGTGCGTTGCCCTTCAAATACTTCTGGACGCGTGTAGTGTGGATAATCCAGTAAAGACTCGGTAAAAGAATCTTGTACGGCGGATAATTCACAATTCAATGCACCGGGTAACAAACGCGTCACCGCATCCACGATTACCATGGCGGCCAGTTCACCCCCACTGAGCACATAATCGCCTATCGATATTTCTTCATCAACGTATTCATTGATGAGGCGCTCATCCACACCTTCATAACGGCCCGCAATTAAAATCAATTGGCCACACAGGGTTAATTCACGCACTTTATGTTGCGTTAATTTTGTGCCTTGTGGGCTTAAATAAACCACTTTGCTGGGCGATAACGTTGTCGCATCTTGCGCGTCCAAGATCGCATCCCGCAAAGGCTCCGCCTTCATCACCATGCCAGGTCCCCCGCCGTAAGATTTATCATCTACGGTGTGGTGCCTATCGTCGGTGTAATCTCTAGGATTCCAACAATTCACCATGGTCAAATGGCGGTCAATAGCGCGCCCAGTGACACCCGTCTCGTATAACGGTACCAGCATTTCTGGAAACAATGTAATAATATCAAAGCGTAACATATTTAAAATTCCGGATCCCAATCTACTTGCATTACTCGAGACGATAAATCAACGTGTTTAACCACTTCACCAGATAGATAAGGGATAAACCGTTCTTTATCACCCCGAACCACTAGCACATCATTAGCCTGCGTTGCAAACAAATAAGCGACCTTCCCTAGCAAAACACCCTCAAGGGTGTAAACCGTGAGTCCCTCTAAATCCGTCCAATAAAACTGTCCCTCTGATAATTTAGGTAATTGTTCCTTGCTCACATAAATGCGTGCACCCACTAAACTTTGTGCAGCGGTCATATCCTCAAAACCTGCACATTGCACGACTACACCTTTAGCATGCACATCCGCATGGGCATAAGTGACGGACTGTTGCAAGCCATGTTTCATCACCATCAACCAAGGTTGATAGTCTAAAATATTCTCTATGGGATCCGTGTAAGAATTGATTTTAACCCAAGCCTTTACACCAAATAACCCCACTACACATCCCACCTCTATCAGGTGTTGCGACGGCTCTGTTGACGTCATGTGTGAACTAGGCAGCAGCTTCTTCAACCACTATTGCAGGCATGCGTTTTGCTTCGCGCGCCAATTCACCCACACGTTTAGAGGCCTGTGCGCCTTGTGAAATCCAATGTTCCATGCGTGCCAAATTTAAGCTCAAACGCGGGGCTGCTCCTTGAGCAATAGGATTAAAAAACCCTATTTTTTCAATATAACGGCCATCGCGGCGTTTGCGACTATCGATTACTACTATCCGGTAAAATGGGCGTTTTTTTGCACCTGTCCGGGACAGACGTATACTAACCATAAGCGTCCTCTTATTTAAATAACTAACTTTCTAACCTGGGCTATCTTTCTATTCTACCGAAATCCTAAGCCCCCGCCAAGGGGTTTTTGTGGGTTTATACAATAGAAGGAGAATTTTTATAAAACAATGGGTTACTCTTTTGACAGTGGTGAATGTTATGAGCACAGTTGAAATCCCCCCGTCCGAAACGGCCGGCCCCCTTTACAAAGGGGGCAAGTCCGTCGCTGAACACCTTTCCTTTACTACTCAAGGCCCTCTTTGCCCCCTTTGTAAAGGGGGCCGGCCGTTTCGGACGGGGGGATTTTGCGTACTTAGATTTATTTCACCTCAGGCGGCAATAATACGGTATCAATCACATAGACCAAACCGTTAGAGCCTTTCAACACCTGGATCACTTTCGCACCATTGACAGTAATATCAGACCCCGTCTTATCAAAAGTGACTTGACCGCCTATGCCTCGTACTTCTGTTTTACCCGCAGGAAGCTCTTTTGATGGCATCTCGCGCGGCACAATATGAAGCTTTAATATTTGACCCAACTTTTCTTTATTTTCTGGTTTTAATAACTCAGAAAAGGTACCTGCCGGCAGCTGTGCAAATGCCGCATCTGTCGGAGCAAGTAAAGTAAAAGGTCCTTTGCCTTTTAGCGCATCAACAAAGCCCGCATCCTTTAAGGCCGTATCAAAGGTAGACAACTGCTTATCATTGCTGATTTTATCAATAATGGTGTCTTGTGCAGCATGTGCCACGCCGATCAACGCTAAAGCACACACCCATACTTGCATCACACTTAATACAAATTTCTTCATCGTACAGTCTCCTTAATATTTTTTTCAAAAAACGATAGTATAAGTTAAAGTTAAATCAGGGTAACTAGTCACCCCGTTTTAATATGGGTATCATATTACAAAAAAAAAGAGCTGTGATCAAAAATTATTTGAGATGAACGCGCCTTAAAACCAAACCACAATGTGATAGGACTTACAAAAAATACAGCGGTTAGGGTGTTTTTTTGGCGATTTTGCGACAGCCATGAGCAAAAAAACACCCTAACCGCTGCATTTTTTGTAAGTCCTATGTGATGCTTATAAGCTAAATAAATGCTATCATCCGCCTTTATCCCATCCACTTTGGAGCATACCATGTTGAAACGGACTCTCATTGCTAGTTGCCTACTCTTGTCTTCTTTTGCTTTTGCAGCGGATCAAGCGAATACACCCAGCGTAGATACCATGCAAAAAACCCTAGTCAAATCTTTTCCTGAAATTAAAGTTGAACATATCAGCCCCACGCCCATAGCAAATTTATTTGAAGTCACTAGCGGTGCGAATGTTTTTTATGTGACCGCAGACGGCGATTACCTATTATATGGAGAATTATTAGCAATTAAAAACAGTGAAGTTACAAATTTAACTGAAAAAACACGGCAAGTATTTATTAAAAAAGCACTCGATGGGCTGGATCCTAAAAGCTTAATTATTTTCCCTGCCACAGGTAAAACCAAAGCCACCATCACTATTGGTACTGACGTGGATTGTGGTTATTGCCGCAAATTGCATGAAGAAGTCCCTGCCTTAAATGCCGCAGGCATTACGGTGCGTTACTTAGCTTTCCCCCGCTCACCTAAAGGCACACCGTCTTATGAAAAATCTGCAAAAATTTGGTGCTCTGCTGATCCTAAGAAGACCATTGATGATACCTTTAAGGGTGCAGAAGTCACCGGCAGCGCGGATTGTAAAAATCCGTTAGAGGAACACTTGGCTTTTGTGAAAAGCATAGGTGTGAGTGCAACCCCTGTGATTATATTGGAGAATGGTACGGTATTACCTGGCTATATGCCCGCACCTGAATTGATTAAAATCATCGACGAGCAAAATGCTAAACCTGCATAATTAATAAGTGGGGCCCGCAACTTGAGCTAGTTGCGGGCCTGTACTTTTCAAGCAGTTAATCCTGTTTTTGTAACCATAATAATACCGCTAAAGATGAAATGCCCGCAAAAAATACAATCATCGCAACCGGCATAATCGTGCCATTAAAGAGAACACCGGCAAATGCAATAAGGGCTGCCATCACAAACAACCTAATACTATTCGCAAGTGCCGAAGCGACCCCTTTGATTTCCGGATAAACACTCATATAATCGCCAAATAAAATACCCACATTCAAGGCAAATCCACCGGTAAAGATGGCCATAGTTACCGTGATCCAAAAGGGACTCGTGCTAGCCAAAATCGCCACACCTAAAAATAACACTGCCCCCACTACGGTAATTTTCTCACCCAACATCCGTGTGCGGGTTAAACCTAAGGCGTTAATCACATAACCGGAAGAAAAGCTGACCGCTGCAAAAATAAGTAATATCACCGCTTGGTAATAACCGTAATTTGTTTCACTCACGCCTAAATGGTTAATAAAAATAAGTGACAAATTGGCAATATAAACAAAATAAGCGCCACACACCCCACAGACTAAAAATAAATTAGCCATGGCTTTTTTATTTTTCAGTAGTTTTTTATAACTTTGCAAAATACTGGGCACATGCATAATGGCACGCTTTTCTTTATCTAGAGACTCACGCACAAAAATCAAAGCCATAATAAACGTGAATGAGGCTAATGCTGCAACAAATATAAAATTGGCACGCCAATTAAAGGTGAGATAAAGCGCACTACCGATGATGGGCGCAAACGACATGGCAAAGGTAATAATGCTGTTATAGATCCCCAGCATTTTTGCCGCTTTTTCTTGATCATACACATCATAAATAATGGCCGAGGGCACCACAAAGGCCACACTCGTGCCTAACCCCTGCACAAACCGCCAAAACAACATCGCCTCTATAGAATTGACTAAGGTGCACGCAATACTGCTGATAGCAAAGATAAACATGCCGATATTGAGTACCAATCGTCGTCCATAGGCATCAGCCAGTGGCCCACAAAATAAACTCGCCACACACAAGCCTAAAAAATTAAGACTGATAATCATTTGGATTTTACTTTCTGTGGTCGCAAAATAATCTTGCAACGCCGGGAAACTCGGCACAAAAATATCCGTTTCTACGGCGGCACTGATGATCACCAAGACCACCACAGACATCGTAATAAAAGTATGAGAGAACAAGCGCATACTCATGGTAAAGGCTCCTAATAAAAAATAGAACAATAAACGCTTATGCGATATGAATATCGATTATGATTTTTTTTGAAAAGCTGGAGTGCAGCTAGTGAACAATTACCATCGGGGCACCTGTAAATTTTAGGTGAGGAACCAGATAATATAATGAATCTTGAATTACTTGTCAAATAAAAGAGAAGGGTTACAGCTTAATTTTTTCTGTAAACAACGTCTATAACCCTATCTTTCAAAACTCCTATGAGTCTTTCTGAAATTCGTCTATTTTGCGGGACGTGCCGAAAGTGCAGTCACCACATATATCCAACCGGTAAAAATCAGATCGATACCAATGAATAAGCCAAGAATAAATAAGCCTGAAGCGGGCCATTCAATAAGGATTAATAAGCCTAAAATCAAGGTGATAATACTACTTGCCAGACGCCAGCCCCGATTAGCAATAGGGCGTATTAAACAAGAAACTGTACGCACTAAACCTAGAACGATATAAAAAATAGCCAATATTAACGTTAAAGTCAGCGAGCCCATCACGGGGCCTTTTATTAATATTACCCCTGCGATTAAATACAATAAGCCCATGCCCAGGTGTAAGAAAAATTCATTCCATATCCCCCAGCTGGATTTAAAGCTATCAAACATGATCACGATACCGCTAATGGTCAAGACCGCACCAAAAAATATCACTGAAATCAACGTGGCCGATACGGAATACACCACCGCTAATACGCCTAAAGCAATCAACGCAAGGCCAAAGGCAAAAAACCAGCCCCAATGTTGGCTGAGTATTTCATTTTGTTTGGGAGTTAAAAGATTCATAATGGCCCCTCTTATTCGTGGAATAAAAGAGAAAGTATAGCCTATGCCTGGATTTTCTGGGTTTAGGCCATAAAGCCATCTTCATATTCAAGACGGACCGGCTTTGATACGATATAATGTATATTCGTATCCTCTCGGGTCGTTAGCTCAGCTGGTAGAGCGTCGGACTCTTAATCCGCTGGTCGTTGGTTCGATCCCAACACGACCCACTTGATTAAATAACAAAAACAATAAATTAATGAGTTTAAGTTAACATCCTAGAGTGAGAAAAGCATAGATTGTCCCATTGTCTAACAATACACCACGGTTTGGTATTTATGGATGTCAAATTGATGCTGTAATAAGCTCAGAAGGATTAAATCGAGTAGGAAGCTTCCCTACTCGATTTACGTCAATGTTTATAAGGCAAAACGTAAGCCTAATAATACCGCTTGTGAATGAATATCAATATCTGAAGCTTTGACATCCAAACCTTGATCATTAACATCGTCATTATGATCACCTAGGCCAATATTATTAAACCCTGTGTAAAGATATTCTAACGAGATAGCCATACTATCAAACGCTGCATAAGTTAAGCCGCCACCAAATTCATAAGCAAAGCTGTTATCGTTATTTGAATTTAGACTCACATCTTCAATTGGGCATACTTCAGTTGATCTTGCGTTGAAATCAATTTCATTCCAAGCAATACCCAGACCACCGATAGCATAAATAGACAGTCTTTCAATTTGCGCTATGGTAAGGGCTAAATCAAACATTAAACGTGTGCTATGAAACTTCATCGAATAATCAGCTTGATTAAAATTAGGATCTTGAAAACGCCAAACATCGCCTTCTATATCCTCGCCCCCTAAGTAATACACATTTATTTGTGGATTAATGATAGGAAACCAATCGACTTCACCGCTAGAGAGTTCTTCTGCAAATTGCGCAACATAACCTAGCCCCACCTGCCCCGTCCACGCTTTCCAATCATTCTCATTGGTTTGGACTAATTGATCTGTTTCTTGGCTGGTGATACGGATGGTACTATCGCCTGCATCCAATGAGGCGATACCCCCAAACACCAAAAATTCTACGAACGGGTCAAATTCATCTGCAAATGCGGGGCTAGAGAGCGTAGTTAAAATCGTGCAACCGAGTAATACTTTTTTATACCTGTCCATGTGTTAAATCCTCTGTAAAAATTTATTTGTAAGCCTAGAGCCCCCCTTCCTTAGGGGGCTGTGATCGCATTATTACTCAGCGTGACTGCCCCAGTACTTGCTAGCGCTCTACCGTCGGCTAAGCTTGCACCGGCATTCATCGTAATACTAATATCCGCTAAAATATTACCTATAAAAGTGGTATTCGTGCCCAATGTGGCGGAACTACCCACGACCCAGTAAACATTGGCTGGATTTACTAAGGAGTTGGTTAACACCTTAGCGTTACTTGCTGTCGTCAAGGTGCTACCGATTTGGATGACAAAAACATCCGTAAGGGCGGTTGCAGCTAAACTGAGATCCCCTGTCAGTTGAGCACTGGTATTAAAGCAATACACGCCTGGAATCAGCGTTTGCCCACCTAAATCTTGCCCCGTTAATACACTATGACATGGTAGTGCCGACAAGGTATTGATGGCATTAGTTAAAGCTGCTTGCGCATTCACTGCAATCGTGTCCGAGCCCGTAGAAGTCGTTCCCGGGGGCGTTATATATCCTAGCCCTGCTCCAAAACCTGTAATGGCTGTTCCAGCAGAAACACAGACATCACCATTAGTCACTACCGTACCTATTGCGGGCACATTGGTGACTGTGGTTCCTGCAAGTACTGCGCAGGCTGTTCCATTTACACCGAGATAATTAATAGTTGGTGGTGACACTGGAGGAACTGCGGGAGCTGTAATTGTAGTGGTAATCGCCGCAGGGGGTGGGATTGCGCCTACATTCACAACAACATCAAGCGGGAATGTGCCTGTGGTAGCACCCAAGCAAACCTCTAAGATATCAACGACCACTGTACAAGAAGCACCCGGTATCAAAGTGAGACCGCCGGCATGACTACAAGTACTGTCTGCAACATCTATTGAAGCATCTCCTGCTAAGGGCCCCGTCGCCGGTTGAGTCAGCGTAATACTAGCAGGCAGTATGGTTTGATTGCTTGTTGTATTATTTTTTACAATATACGTCAGTATTTGTTCCTGACCGCAATATGTATTAACAGGTATGGGGAATGGAGCACTAAATTGAAGGGCACACGTATTAGAAAATACCACATTGATAGGTGCCGCTATTTTACCAATGCCAGCAAGCACGACATCGAGTTCCCAAATTAGCGTGCCTACTGTATTTTGTGGAGGAATATTAACATTAATATCACACGTCGCCCCCGCAGCTAAACTGCTACCACAAGTCGTTGTGCCTAACGTCGCAAGTGAGTTGGTCAGTAGATCTAATTTCGCAAGTGTAATCGAGTCTATAGCAACGCTCACAGATGAATCATTTCTTATCGTAAAGGTTTCTGTTTGTGTCAGATTGCCACCCGCATTAATTGAACACATACTAGTAAATAAAGGTATGGTTTCAAAATCTGCAGTACAAGTTTCAGCAACAGTCACCCGAATGCGCTCTGTTATTTTAACTAAAGAACTATTGACACCCACTTCAAGTAGCAGACCAAAAGTCCCAGCCACAGTTGGGTCGACTTCCACGCCTATGTTACATGAAGCGCCAGCGGCTAATGAGCTGCCACAGTTGGGAGATGCGACTGGAACGACGCTCGCAATCGTAGCCGGTGTGCCATTTGGATTAAGCACTTTAATATAAGTTAAGTCTAAAGTGACTGGGGTGTTGTTGGTTATGGTGTAAGTCTGGGTTTGTGTCGTGTTGACACACATGGGTATAAAGCTAGGTGGTGTAGAAAATGTAACATCACAAGCCGCTTTTCCATCCTTACCACAGGTCGCTGCCTCATTGGCCTGCGCCGCACCCATCCAACACGTGAGCACTAAGCCCATGATGGATAATCCTTTTCCTAAATACTTTAACATTTTCATCTCCCTATGTTTGCCTTAATAAACAACTAATCTTGGGAGTATAGCAGGTGATTTGAATAAATTTTAGTAGATTTTAGTACACCAGATAACACTTCTTGAATAGAACATAAAACCACCTAAATATTTTGTCAGTACTGCCTGAGGCAGCGATTCCAATACAACTCACAGAATTAAATAACAAATTCGCCATTGTGCTGCTATAAAAAGGGCTACTCTTGATAACAGTTCCACCCTCTGCTAGGATAACTTCCTGACAAACTTAAGGGGTAGTAGTTATGCCTGGAATAGCCTCAAATGACCAATTACTGTGGGATTACCTGGAAGGTAAAAGTCAGTTTACTGCAGAATACCTTCAATTAATCATTACTCATACTAATCCCAATAAGATTCAGGGCGCGTTAACGCCATTATCTTATGCCTTGAGTCAAAAAAACCTGGTCGCCGCACGCGCAATGTTAAAAAGCCCAGAATATTTAGTGCAAACAGATCAGCTTGAGGGTCTGCGCAAAGCAATGGTCATCGCCCTAAATAGCGATAATAATGAAATAAAAAAAATCGGCGAAGAAATTCTTGAGCAGTATGGCCTTTTATGCGATGACGCCTTTACGCTCGGCGACAAAAGATACACTCCTTTATCTTATGTCATTCACTTTAAACGCGAATCTTTTAATACGTTTTTTCAAAAGCAAAAAAAATCCACCCATACTAAACGCTTAGCCGTAGCGCAAGCATTAGCGCTGGACGAATGGAGTATCGCTGACACAATTCTTAATCAATTTAGAAATGAAACCACGCAAAGAATATACTCCAGTGGCCAACCCTCGCCCTTATCTGATCCAAAAAATCAGTATGGTATTCACTATAATTTTTCAAGCATCAAATTACTTTTAGATAATGGTGCAGACGCCACACTGTTACTATTTGAAGCCGTTAAACAAGGTAATCAAGCGTTAGTGATTTTTTTGATTTCATATGGTGTCAATTTAGCTCAAATCGTTAGCGTCGATGAAAAGCGTAGGAATATGTCAATTTCATCCTATATTGTACGCGAAAAACCAGATATGGTGGATGCCATGTTAGAAGGCGTTAAAAATGCACCTTCTGCCATATTATCCGATGCTGCCGCTGCCGCAATTAATACGCACCACATTGAGCATGGCAAAAAAATTCTAGCCGTGTTTTTTAACCATAGAAATCCTGTTATAGACGACAGTAAAGACATTCTCTTATTTTTACAGTTTGCCATTCAAGAAAATGAGCCCCACTGGGCTAGACAAATACTTAACACTAATCCGGATACGAGTGAATTTATCAGGGAGACCGACGATACGTTATTTTCATATGTCATCAAACATCATCCTGATTGGATTAATTCAATTTTATTAAATGAATTAATTTTACAAAAACAACGTATTTTGCAAAATAATCATGCTCCAAAACCAAACCTGGTATTTAGGAAAAATATGCTGTTTGCACTCAGAGCAGCACTTGAAGTGAATAACGTAGATATTTTTGAAAACATTTTAAAGCTACGCGAGGGTCTTTCTGCAGAGGTTGTCATTTCTTTAGATGCCAGTTGCTCTAGAAAAGAATTTAAAAAATTATTAGACCTGGCTATGGCTCACGGAAATCCTCGATTTAAGCAATTATTACTTAATTATGGTGCACAAATCAATCCGAGATTAAAATCCGCAAAAACCGATCCCAATTCAGACCCGCATCGTTTTGAGCGAGAAGTGAATGCGGCGTTTGACGCAGGTCATTATTCGGATCACATAGAACTACTTAAAAAAAGACCCCCAAATTATAGCTTAACGGGGCATCTGCTTAATGCAGTTGAAATTCCAAATGCTCAGTTGCACACTGCATTACTTCGATTGGCGCTCCCTAATGATCTTTACAGTAATTTAGAGCTGCTGATCACTAAAGCGCTAAGCAAGAAAAATACTCAGTTTATTCACGGCTTAATAGACTGCGGAATAGATGTCAATTATGTGATTGATACCCCTAAAGGCGATACTAGCGTATTAGGATTACTGATCCAAAATGAGCAATTTGGAGTGGTTAATTATATTTTAAATCGGTCTAACCAATGGGGTAGACGATCTTATTGGGCGGTCAGTGCTGCAATCACAAAAAATAGACTAGATATCGCAAATATTATTATGGATATCTGCGGACCTGAGATCACCCTATTGGCACCCAAGAATCCTAAAGATCCGATTCATGATGCAGCCTATCAGGCGGCTATCCGTAAACACTTTTCTTTAGTGCTAAAATTAGTTGAACGCGGTGCCAATATTGATCTGGCTATCATACTCGAATATGCCAGTGCTGATGATTTTAAGCACATATTAGCTGCGCTTAAAGGGGATGCCATTCTGCCTGCTAAAACAGTTGAAAAAGCGATCCGCGGCCATAAAAATACGGCGGTAGGCTTGTTACTCACTAATCCTATAGTGAGCCTGCCCTTGCAAAATGCAGATACCCTTTTATCTTTATTATCCACCGCAATTCAGCATGAAAACTTCGATGCCGCGCTGTTTATCCTCGACAAGTATAAAAATAAACTTCGCTTTAATGATAAGGTGTTGGAATTATTTTTAATATGCGCAAGTGGATTAAAACCAGGACATGAGGACGTTGCGCTACAACTTTTAGAACTGCGCCAATTCGAAGTTTCTTTATTAGGCAATAGTGTGATGCCTATTGATCTTTGGACATTAGAGGGTAAAACGGCAACAGAAATCGCAGCAGAGACAGGTAAACATAATTTACTCCATGAATTAATCCATCAACATAATGCTCATCCTCACTTAGTGCGTTCTAAAGAACAACCTATGGCATTAAGTTTAGCGCTCCAAAATCGTCATTTTAAAGCAGCCCGGACTATTACTACTCATGCCGCTCATTATATTAATTCTAAACTTCCTGCTGTTTCCTACAATCATACTGAGTTATCTCATTATGAATTACAAACCACTCCCGCCGTGAATGCTGATAGAGTTCCGCCTACCTCCCATACCGATTCTCTTAAGATATAAGCAGTGCATTTAATCCACATTTTTTAGCACTACATGACAATAACAGGACTTACGAAAAATGCGGCTGTCAGGATGTTTTTTTGATCAAAGCTGTCGCAAAATCGCCAAAAAACACCCTGACAGCCGCATTTTTCGTAAGTCCTGAATAAATCTCTGTAGCTTTTTTATGAAAAGTTTATTCTAGCTATTTTATAAAATCTTGACACCCACTCGTTTCGCTGCTGCGATTAAGGCTTGATCACGTGTAGCAAGTGGCAATGCGCGGTGCATGGCCAGATTCAGATATGTCGCATCGTAAGTGGTTAATCCTTCGGCATGAGCAAGTAAGAAAATGGTGTGATTTGAGTGTTCAGGCAGGGCCCGATCAATTTCAATATTCAGCTGATCGACTAAAGATAAAAATTCAGTGGCATGAGCAAGACTTAATCGCTTGCGACGTATAGCAGATAATAATGCATTGCTGACTTCTAAGCGCCACAATTCGGGGGCATAGGCTATATCTGTTTCTAATTGTCTGAGCAAATGTACACTTGTAGGGGTCGCCTCATCCGCAAAGCACCAGCTTAATGCCACTGAAGCATCAATAATAAAACCCATTATTTTCTTCCTTCATCCCTGAGTGTTTTCCAATCCACATTACCTAATGTATGCGCACGATTAAATTCTTCTAATTGCGTGATGATATCCCCCGCTTGCTTGCGGTCTTCTTTTTCTTTAAATGGCACTATTCTCGCCACTGGATGGCCATGTTTAGTAATGATCACTTGTTCACCTGCTTCGACAACCTCCAATATTTTAGAAAAATGTGTTTTGGCTTCAAAGGCGCCCATCGTTTGTGTAAGCATAATCATCATCCTTTATTTAAACTGGTTTAAGACTAGTTTAAACGAAAGTAAAATTATATCAATAGTGTACTTGTTTAAATATTATACCACCTTCAGAACAAAAATGTAAATATATAAGCCATATCTAATCATTAGTGACTCGCAAATAAGTGGGGAGGATATGAAAATGAGAAAGACAGGATAAATCCCGTCTTCTTTCATAGTTAATAATGAGGTGTGTTAAACCGAAGTGGGCATGGGAGAAAATCTAAAGGTACGTGTTTTTTGCTCATCAGCCACGTCTGGTGCGCAACCACCCGAAACACCGCGCCAGCTAAATGAGGGCGATTGATTTTGAGTTACATTAAACGAGCCAAACATAAATAATGTTGGGCCTTTTTGAGTGGTAAAAGGATTGCTCTCAAATTTTGCCTGTTCTCTAGGTTCATTAATTGATTGTAGCAACATATTTAGCACCATCATTTGCATCATTTGTTGACGCATTAATTGTTGCTGGCGCATTTCTTCTTGCATTAATACTAATACGAGGAGAATGAGGATCTGATCATTTGCAATCTCAGGCGCAGCACGAGGTGCGGGAGCTGGCCTAGGCATATAGGTGTAGGTTGGATCGGGTTCAGGTTCTGCAGCAGGAGCAGGAGCAGGTTCTGATCTCGCTGAATTAGCTTGGGGTTCTGGTGCGGGATCATTGTGGAACTCGGGTGCTTCGTTTGAAAATTCGTTAGCTTCTTCTTGGGCTTCGCGCCGTGCTTCTTCCTGTTGGGCACGTTGTTCTCGCTTTAATTCAGCGTCTTGAAAAGCCTGTGCATCATAACCTGAGGCATCATAGCGCATGCGTTTACCTGGATCTGAAAGGGCATGATAAGCTTCATCGATCAGTTTAAATTTATCGGCCGCTTCAGCTTGATTGTTTGGGTTACGATCGGGATGATATTTTAAGGCTAATTTACGATAGGCCTTCTTAATGTCCTCTAGACTGGCATCCTGTTCAAGACCCAGTATTTCGTAATAATTTTTCTTAGTCGGGTGAGGCATGATATACCCATACAAGTTAAGTTAATAAGTGAATTTAATCCAAATAATCTCTATTTGTCAAGGATTTTTAAGTGGCACATAGCGCGGGTACCATAAAAGCTGATCAATCAGCTTCTTAACGCTCTCACCTTGCCCTACCCTATCCACGCCGTCTTTTCTTGCTTGCTCGGCTACCCGCTGCGCAATAATGTAAGACGCGCTGCGGGCCTCAGTAAAGGCCGGAAGTAACGGGGCATTGCTGTCCTTAAGACTGGGCGAGAGCTCGCTTAAGGCCTCACACGCCGCCCAAATCATCCCATCGGTTACAAGACGCGCCCGTACCGCCAAAGTGCCTAAACCTAAGCCTGGGAAGATTAACGCATTATTACATTGGGCAATCGGGTGGACAGTGCCATTAAAACTGACTGGTGCAAAAGGACTGCCTGTTGCAATGAGCGCCCGGCCATTCGTCCATTCATATAAATCGATCGCGCTCGCTTCACTGCGCTCCGTGGGATTGGATAAAGGCATAATAATGGGTTGGTCCACATGTTTTGCCATTTCTCGCACCAATTTTTCTGTGAAGGCGCCGGCCACTGCAGAGCTGCCAATTAAAATTGTCGGTTTGACTTGTGCGACTACCGCTTCTAAATCAATTTTGCCATGATGCGTCGGCCAATGAGTAATTTCTTGATGATCACGCGCATACACGACTTGGAAAGGTTTTAAAGTCGTGCTGTTATCTGCAATCAAACCATTACTGTCTAATAACCAAAAACGTGCCGCCGCTTCTTTTTCAGAGAGCCCCAGACGCTGCATTGCACTTTTAATTTCATTCGCTATGCCAACGCCGGCAGCGCCCGCACCGTGAATAACGATGCGTTGTTCCGAAAGTGGACGATTTGTTTTCTTCACGCCGGCTAAAATAGCCGCCAAGACGACTGCACCGGTGCCTTGCACGTCATCGTTAAAGGTACAAAACTCATCTTTATAACGGTGTAAAATTTGATGCGCAGGGTCGCGACCAAAATCTTCCCAATGCAACATTACATCCGGGAAATGACGCGCAACGGTCGCCACAAATTGTTCAATAAACGCATCATACTCTGCGCCTTTTAAGCGTTCATGACGCCAGCCTACATATAAGGGATCATCCAGCAATAATTTATTATCGGTGCCCACGTCGAGCATCACGGGTAAAGTTTTACAGGGGTTAATGCCGCCACACAGCGTATAAACCATTAATTTTGCGATAGGAATATCAATCGCGCCTACACCTTGATCGCCTATGCCTAAGACACCGCTGCCATCGGTTGCGACAATTAAATCAATGTCGCTATGAGTGCGATTAGCAATGATCTCATCCATATGCGCTCTATCCGGATAAGAAATATATAAACCGCGCGGTCTGCGAAATTCATGGCTGTATTGTTTGACTGCCGTACCGACGATGGGGGTATAAATAATCGGCATCATTTCAGACAAATGATTGCTAACCAAATTGTAAAATAAGACTTCATTGCGATCATGCAAACTGTATAAATAAATATGGCGACTTAAATCCACGGTATAACGTCGATATTGCTCAAACGCGCGTGCGGCTTGCTCATCTAGACTTTCTATTTTTGCAGGGAGTTTACCGAGCAAACCGAATTCCAAGCGTTCTTGCTCAGAAAAAGAAGTGCCTTTATTTAAAAAAGGCAAATTCAATAATAATTTTCCAGACAGTTCAGTTTCGATCCATGCGGTATTCGCCGCAAAATCTTGTTTATACGAAAATAAGGCTTGCATAACGGTTTACTCTACTTCTTAATAATTATAGGATTTAATCTGTGTATTTACTTAACCACTTTTAAATCGGGTTTACCTTTACGCACCACACCCGAGCCTGTGCTGGTCGTGCCACCCTCATCGTCAAATTCATCTTCATCACTAAAGAACATGCCCCGGCCATTTTCACTGGCATAAATTGCGAGTATCGCTTGAGTGGGGACATAAAGATCGCGCACCCCTTCATTAAACCGCGCGCTAAAGCTGACGGCTTCATTGGCAATAAGCAAATCTTCTACCGCATTCGGACCTACATTCAAGACGATACGTCCCTCTTTAATGTACTGTTCCGGTACGCTGACATGAGGGACTTGTGCATTGACTAATAAATGGGGCGTTAAATAATTATCAACTATCCATTCATAAAGCGCACGTATTAAGTATGGGCGACTAGAGGTCATCATCCTCTCCTACTTTAAAGATTTAAGTACAGACTTGAGACTGGTCGGACTTTAGGGGCTTACTTGATAGCCCCTCATTATTTAATGTCTTTCCAATATTCACGCTTTAATAAATAGGCAAACACTAAAAGCGCCAACAAGAATAAAATAACGGCAACTCCCATGCGTTCACGCTGAACTTTTATAGGATCGCCCACATAGGCCATAAAATTAACCAGATCATAAACGAGGGCTTGAAATTCTTTAGGACTTAATTCACCCGGTTTTATCAATTTAAGTCCAGTGACCGTTTTATGCTCTACGGTTTGACCTTCAACAGTTAATTGACGTGTTTCATAAATCGGTTCTTGCTCACCTTGTAAGGCCAATAATACATTCGGCATTGCAACATCAGGGAAGACCACATTATTCACGCCCCAGGTTTTTTTATCATCGACATAAAAAGACAGCAAATAATTATAAAGCCATTTATTAGAACGATGCGGTGAAGCTAAAGTTAAATCAGGAGGGGCTACACCAAACCAATGCCGCGCTTCCTCACTAGGCATCGCTACTAAAATTTGATCGCCTATCCGTTTGCTAGAAAACATCAAATTCGCCTTAACGACATCGGCCATGACTTCACCTTTGTCATCGGTGAGTCCGATGTCTTTGGCCATACGTTCATAGCGCATAAATTGCAAACTATGACAACCACTGCAATAGTTCATATAATATTTGGCACCGCGCTGCAAAGAGGCCTGGTCAGTCGGATCGATTTTAGGCATGTCATGTAAAAATGTCACTGGGCCTGCGGCAAATCCCAGATGACTTATCAGGAGTAATGCTGGAGCGCAGAATATAATGAGCAACCGTTTAAGTGTTAACATTTATCGCACCCTCTCTGGCACGGGTTTCGTTTTATCAAAGTAGGTATATACCGGCATCAAAATAAAGAATAAAAAGTAAGTAATGGTAAATATACGCGCCAACAAGGTCTTAACCGCTGAGGGGGATTGAGTACCTAAATAAGCCAAGACTACAAAACTGATGACAAACACGGTAATCGCAATCTTAAAATAGATGCCACGGTAACGTATCGATTTAACCTTAGAGCGATCCAACCAGGGGATCACAAATAGAAAGGCAATCGCAGCACCCATCGCCATCACACCGCCTAATTTATTGGGCACGGCACGCAGCACCGAGTAAAACGGTGTCATATACCATACCGGCGCCACATGTTCCGGAGTTTTCAACCAATCCGCCGGGGCATAGTTGGCATATTCAATAAAAAATCCATTCATTTCCGGGTGGAAAAACATCACAGCAGAGAAAATAATTAAAAAGATCACAACGCCCACTAAATCTTTTACGGTGTAATAAGGATGAAACCGGATGCCATCTAAGGGGTGCCCTTCACTGTCAGTTAGTTTTTTGATCTCGATGCCATCAGGATTATTCGATCCTACGGTATGCAGCGCAATAATATGCAAGTACACCAAAATCAATAAAATGATCGGAAAGACCACCACATGCAAGGCAAAATAACGATTAAGCGTGGTACCGGAAACATTGTAATCACCTCGTACAAAAGTCATTAAATCTTCACCGATATAGGGAATGGCACCAAATAAGGACGTGATCACTTGAGCGCCCCAAAAAGACATTTGTCCCCAAGGCAATAAATAACCGGTAAAAGCGGCCGCCATTAAGACTATAAATATGGCCATGCCGATTAACCAAATCAATTCGCGAGGTTTACGGGATGAGCCATAAATGATGGCCCGAAACATATGCAAGTACACCACAATAAAGAAGAATGAAGCCCCGGTCGTATGCATGTAACGGATCAACCAGCCGTAATTCATGTCCCGCATAATGTATTCAACAGACGCAAAAGCGCCGGTCTCGGTCGGGGTATAATTCATGGCCAACCAAATGCCAGAAACAAATTGAATCACCAATACGACAATGGCCAGCACACCAAAGATATACCAAAAATTAAAATTTTTCGGGGCATAATATTGACCCATATGCGTATTCCAGGTTTTAATCACCGGCATGCGCGCATCCACCCAATAGAGCAAATTGGTCAACATCTTACTCACGCGGTTTTCTCCTTGTCCGTACCAATCACAATGACATGATCGCTTAGGTATTCATAAGGTGGGATTTCTAAATTTGTGGGCGCAGGCACGCCTTTAAACACACGTCCTGCTAAATCAAACGAAGAGCCATGACACGGACAGAAAAATCCGCCGGGCCAAGTATCTGAAACACTGCCTACGTCGGGACGATAAGTCGGCACGCAGCCTAAATGGGTGCATAACCCTACGGCGACAAAAATATTGGGTTTAATCGAGCGGTATTCATTTTTAGCGTAAGGAGGCTGCTGAGGCACTTCTGAGTAAGGATCACGTAATTGTGAATCGAGTTTGGGTAATTCTCCCAGCATCGCATCGCTGCGATTAATGATCCACACGGGTTTACCCCGCCATTCCACGGTGAGTTGTTGGCCCACGGTTAATTTACTGATATTGACTTCCACTGGGGCGCCTGCAGCCTGTGCACGCGCACTCGGTTGCCATGAGGCAATAAATGGAACAGCGACATATGCCACACCTATCCCACCAATTACACTGGTAGCCGCAGTCAAAAAACGTCGCCGTCCGACGTTAATATCCTGTTCGCTCATGCGCACTGTCTCCTTGAAGCTTTCATTTATGCTGTGCGCAAAATAAATTCGCGCTTGCAATGGCTTATGCACAGCCTGGTGTGCAAAGTCTTGAGGCGCGAATTATCGCGCCTCTTTAGGGGTATCACCTGTACAACAATCTTAACGTTTAGAGAATTGTTTCGCTTTACGTGCTTTAGGACGACCGACTTTCTTACGTTCAACTTTACGTGAGTCGCGCGTTAAGAAACCTAAACTGCCTAGTGTTTTACGTAAACCTAAGGCACCACTGCCGCCTTCACGATCATCTTCATCGTATGCCACCAGGGCACGGGCTAAGCCATGACGTGCCGCGCCGGCTTGTCCGGTATTTCCGCCACCGCGCACGGTGATCACGATATCAAACTTACCCTCTAACTCCACCGCTTTGAGGGGCTCTAATACTAATATTTGATGCGGCACACGCTGAAAAAATTCTTCAAGTGGCTTTTGGTTAACCACGATACGTCCGCTACCGCGGCGTAAAAAAACCCGTGCGCTCGCACTTTTGCGTCGCCCGGTACCATAAAATTGATGTAATTCTGCCATATTTTTTTCCTAAAACTAGAATGGAGCTTCTTCAGGTTGCTGACCGGTATGAGGATGCTCGTTGCCTGCATACACTTTTAATTTACGAAACATTTCTCGTCCCAACGGCCCTTTGGGAAGCATGCCTTTAACGGCCAATTCAATGACGCGCTCAGGGTGACGATTCTGTAACTGGGTAAAACTAGACGTTTTCAGCCCGCCTGGATAACCGGAATAATGGTGATATTTTTTATCCGTCGCTTTTTTACCGGTGACGCGTATTTTAGAAGCATTCACCACGACAATATAATCGCCTGTATCCACATGTGGCGTGAATATCGCTTTATGTTTGCCCCGTAATCTTACCGCAATCTCAACGGCCAACCGTCCTAATACCTTATCTGCAGCATCCACTAAATACCAGCGACGTCTTACTTCATTGGCTTTAGCGCTCATTGTTTTCATACATTCAATTCCCAAATAGAAAAAAAAGACCTGTGTGTAAGTTAACACCCTGCTTTGAGGGTCCCACTTACCACCCATTAATTCATATTCATAATTTAAAGAGCCACATTCTACGACAGCTCAGCGCGCGATACAAGGCCAAATACGCAATCAAATGTTTTTTTTGTCAAAACGCCTCAACGACCGTTCATACTACCATAAGCTTTAGGACTTATGAAAAATGCGACGGTTAGTATTTTTTGGCGATTTTGCGACAGCCCTGAGCAAAAAAATACTAACCGTCGCATTTTTCGCAAGTCCTGGCTTATCATTGCCCTATGCGCTTTTTTCTCTATCTGGGGTAAAAACTTACAAGTTAGCTAAAATATGCTATTTTATAGTCTATAGGATATCCTGCATACACTAAGGAGATAAGGAAATGCCAGTTAAAAAGAAAGTAACGAAACGTAAACCCGCGGTGAAAAAGCCTGCTACTAAGGCCGTAAGCCGTAAAGCCACTACTAAAAAACCTGCTGTGAAACGCAAAGCACCCGCTAAAGCAAAAACTACTAAAGTTGTTGCTGCAAAAAAAGTGAGTGTTGCACCTGTTAAGAAACCTGCACCTGCTGTGTCTAATGTTTACAGCAAAACTCAATTATTAACTACCATAGCTGAATGCTCTGGTGTGAGTAAAAAAGAAGTGAGTGCAGTATTTGAAGCGCTTTATGATGTGATTGAGCAACACATTAAACGTCGTGGCCCACAGCTATTCACGCTGCCTGGTCTTGCAAAAATCAAAGTGATCCATAAGCCTGCCACTAAAGCACGTAAAGGCATTAACCCCTTTACTGGCGAACCCACTACATTTAAAGCAAAACCTGCTCGCAATGTCGTTAAAGTACTTGCATTGAAGAAACTCAAAGAAATGGCACAATAATATTGCCATGATACAGATAAGAAATGCCTAGGCTCATCCCTAGGCATTTTCTTTTTGTAGACTGCGACGCATCACCAGTCCTGAGAATAATTTACTGATATTTATCATAAAATCAAATTTCAAGCCATTTCCCATCCTTGAGCATTCCAAGGTCCACGACTATCTTTAATGAGTAAAATAAAAAAAATGTAGGAGAAGTTTAAAATGAAAGTCAAAGCCGTTATGAATACTAAACACGAATATATTGCCCCTGACGCCTCCATCTATCAAGCCGCTTTAGAAATGAAAAAACAAAATATCGGCTTTTTACCCGTAGGCGATAAGTCTACCGATAAATTAATTGGCGCCTTAACCGATAGAGACATTACGATACGTTGTGTCGCACAAAATGCCGATTGCAGCAAAATTAAAGTAAAGGATTTTATGACTTCCGACATCTGTTATTGTTTTGAAGACGATGATTTAATCCAAGCGATACAATTGATGGAATCAAAGAAGATCCGCCGTTTAATCGTACTCAATAAAGATAAACGTTTTAGTGGCGTGTTATCCGTAGGCGATCTGGCTGGGCGGGCACATGAGCTTAAATTAAGTGGGGAAGTCTTAGAAAAGATCTGTGGCAGAGAATAAGTGAGGACTTACGAAAAATGCGGCTGTTAGCGTATTTAAAATACACTAACAGCCGCATTTTTCTCAAGCCTCTGTAAATCACACCAGGCTTTGGCGCTGCCCTGCAGCGCCATTGCTGCATAGCGTGCGCCCACGTATACTACCCCCATGCCCGAACTACCTGAAGTTGAAACTACCCTGCGGGGTATCACGCCGCACCTGATTGACAAGATCATTACCGAAGTCATCATTCGGCATTATGGCCTGCGCTGGCCTATAGCCCAAGATATTCATCAGCGTCTTCAGGGTGAAAAAATTATTCAGCTTGAGCGCCGTGGCAAATATTTATTGGTAACGCTAACCCACGGCACATTGATTATTCATCTAGGCATGTCTGGGCGGCTTTCCATCCTAACCACCCCTACACCGCCACAAAAACATGATCATGTGGATGTAGTGCTTGATTCAATAGTATTACGCTACACGGACCCCAGACGCTTTGGTGCGTTTTTATGGACAGAAGATCCCACACAACAGGCCTTACTCGCTCATTTAGGCCCCGAGCCGTTAACCGCAGATTTTTCTGGCGATTATTTACATCAGCGTGCAGTCAATAAAAAAATCGCCGTAAAATTATTTATTATGGATCAGAAAATAGTCGTAGGCGTAGGCAATATTTACGCCAATGAAGCTTTATTTTTAGCAGGAATACATCCGCTTACACCGTCTAGTTGCGTCACACCCTCACAATACGAAACATTAGTTCATCATATCAAAATCATCTTACGTAAAGCCATCAAACAAGGCGGCACCACCTTAAAAGATTTTCTCAGCAGCGAAGGCAAACCCGGTTATTTTTCACAACACTTACATGTGTATGGCCGCGCGAATCAACCTTGTACGCAGTGTAAAACCACACTAATTGGGATGGAAATCGGTAAACGTAATACTGTGTTTTGCCCCTGCTGTCAGGTTTGAGAAGAAAAGAACCCCAAGCTCAGTACCGATTCCAATAAAACTATCCTTCTGTAGAAGTACAGATTATAATAAAACTGTACTTCTACCGAAGGATACAGCTTAATTCATCATCATTGACAAGATTAAGCAGGAACTTAATAATGCATATAACCGAATCCTTCACCTTGGAAACAGATGACATTCTGTTATCAGTACTCACCCCAAAAGATGACACTGCACTCGAAATAATTGCGCAAGACTTGCGTATCTGGATCCAAAATCCCAATTTTAGTGATCCAAAAGAATTTCGCGCGAAATGGTTTGAACACGCTTTGCGACAACAAAAACAGGGCAAGCGGATCCCATTTGTCATTCATTATCAACATAAAGTCATAGGCTCGACGAGTTTTTATGATATAGACGCCCCCCAGCAAATCACTATAGGTTACACCTGGTTGCATCCTGATTATTGGGGCAAAGGGATTAATACCATCGTCAAACACATGCTATTAAACTATTTATTTGATACAGCACATTTTTCTCAAGTTAATTTTGTGATTGACCGTTTAAATTTACGCTCACGCAAAGCCGTGGAAAAATTGGGTGCTGCACAACAAGATATTATTATCAACCACATGCAACGCCCCGATGGGACTATGCGAGACTCTGTCATTTATAGTATTTTTGCGAAAAAATCATATCAAGATAAATCGCTCTTTGAGTAGTCTGACAGGTATTTTATCCGAATTGCGCCAGCCCTGAGCATAAAATACCTGTCAAACTACTCAAAGAGCCACCTTCACCTACGCCGACAAAAACAATCCAAAGTATGATCATTCACCATGCCACTCGCCTGCATAAAGGCATAACAAATCGTAGAACCTACAAAAGTAAACCCACGTTGTTTTAAATCTTTAGACATGCGATCAGAAATATCCGTTTGACTCGGCACTTCTTTAGACGTTTTCCATTTATTTTGAATAGGATCGCCTACAAACTGCCAGATATATTCAGAAAAACTAGGATAGTGTTGTTTAATTTCCAAGTAAGCGTGCGCATTTTTTACTGTAGCATTAATTTTTAAACGATTGCGAATAATGCCAGGATTGGTTAATAATTCGGCTATTTTTGCCTCGTCATAGCGCACTATTTTTTTAGCATTAAACTTTTCAAACGCTATACGGTAATTTTCGCGCTTTTTTAACACGGTGATCCAACTTAATCCTGCTTGCACGCCTTCAAGAATCAACAGCTCAAATAATTTTTGATCATCGTATAATGGGATCCCCCATTCATTATCGTGATAAGCGATATAAATTGGATCCTCACTCACCCAAGCGCAGCGTTTTATAGTATTATTTATCATAACCTCTACTATACCTAGACCGCTGCAAAAAAAGAAGTCAAGCATGAACATCTTTAACCACCTGCATGAACTGGGCACAATCCCACCGCAAACACTGTGTTTATTTTATCACGGGGACGAGATTTTGGTGTTAAACCAACATGAACCCTGGCGCTTACCTTCTTATCAACAATTAAATATTACGCTTCAAACGAAAACCGTATTTTTTATGGAAACAGAACTCGGTGCGGTTTTAGTGGCTGATTTAAATACAAGCTCAGTACCTTCTCCTTTTTCGCTAGAAAATGCCCGCAGTCATTATCATCTGTTTGACACCCCGACTCGAACCACGCTTGCAAAAACTTTTGGTTATTTACATTGGTACCGCATGCATCAGTTTTGTGGCCGCTGCGCTAACGCCACATTTATGGACGCAGAAGAAGTGGCAATGGTCTGTCCAGAATGCCATTATCATTTTTACCCTAAAGTAAATCCCAGCATGATCGTGCTGGTGCATCGAGGATCTGAAATACTGCTCGCACGATCGCCCTACTTTGCACCAGAAATATACAGTACCCTCGCAGGGTATGTCGCCCCAGGCGAAACACTCGAGCAGACAGTACAGCGTGAAGTCAAAGAAGAAGTGAATCTAGAGGTGAAAAATATCCGCTATTTTGGCTCACAAGCCTGGCCGTTTCCTAATGTCCTGATGCTAGGATTTTTTGCCGAATATGCCGCAGGCACGCTACAAATCGATCCTAAAGAAATTGAAGCAGCCGGCTGGTTTACTGCAGAAACTTTGCCGCCCCTGCCACGCAAAATCAGTATTGCTCGGCAGTTAATTGATACTTGGCTACAACAACAATAATGTTTATGATACGCACACCTCTTTTAAACTAAACAGGCTAAAACAAACTATGAATACACTTGAAACTAAACTTGCAACCCTAGGCTATACCCTGCCTGAGCCCTCTGCCCCAGTAGCCAATTACGTGCCTTATGTGATTGTCGGTAGCCTTATTTTTGTCGCAGGCCAAATTCCAACCGCACAAGGCCAAATGCGTTATACCGGACCGGTAAGCAGCGATAATCTGGAAGCGGGCCAGGAAGCTGCAAAACTCTGTGCCTTAAATATCCTCGCCCAAGTCAAAGCCGCGGCTGGGGATTTATCCCGTATCCGTCGCTGCGTGCGCCTGTGTGGCTATATTCAATCGCATGCCGATTTTAGCCAGCAATCCGTCATTATGGATACCGCCTCGAATCTGATGGTAGATCTGTTTGGGGAAGCCGGCCGCCATGCCCGCACCAGCATCAGCTGCATCGCCCTGCCCCGCAATGCCATGGTTGAAATTGATGCAATTTTTGAAATGCAATAATTGAAATTACACAAAATGCGGTGGTTAGGGTATTTTTTGGCGATTTTGCGACAGCCATGAGCAAAAAAATACCCTAACCACCGCATTTTTCAAAAGTCCTGAATATAAGGTTAAGCATGGAAAAGACTTTCTTTATCCCGGGTGAAGCCGGTCAAATCGAGTGCCTCAGTCTGCCGGGCAATGCCCCGCAACGCGCGATTACCGCGGTGGTGTGTCATCCGCACCCACAGCACGGCGGCACGATGCATAATAAAGTCGTGACCACACTCGCGCAAGCGCTAAGAGATGTAGGCATTAATACCGTGCGCTTTAATTTTCGCGGCGTAGGGGCAAGTGTCGGGGCTTTTGATGCAGGGGTAGGGGAATTACGGGATTGTTTGAGCATCGCCCATTGGGTGCAGAGCCAGGCGCCAGAGCAGGCCCTACTCTTAGCCGGCTTTTCCTTTGGTGCAGGCATTGCGCTGCGTGCAGCAAGCGCGCTTGCGCCGATTGCCCTTGTTACCATCGCGCCTGCGATACGGGAGCAAAATGAATTAAACACGCCGCCTATCCGCTGTCCTTGGATCATTATTCAGGGTGAAAACGATGAAATCATCGACCCGCACCAAGTCTATCTTTGGGCAAGTCGGCGTCCCGAGCAACCGCTACTGATCCGCATGCCTAAGACCAGCCATTTCTTTCATGGCCAGTTGACCGTATTAAAAGAGCAGATCATAGAGGCACTTAATAAATATGATATACTGAACAAATAATCTTTTGCAGTAAGATCAATGATGACCATAAAAAAACTTTTACTCAGCTGCCTTATTCTTTGCTTTTCCCCACTATTACTTGCTATGCCGCCACTTGATGAAAATGGCAAGCCGTACGATAGTCTTGCGCCCATCCTAGAAAAAGCCATGCCCAGTGTGGTCAATATTGCGACCGTGCGCATTAACCCCGAACCGCAATTTGAGCCTACGACGCGTGGTGAAGCGCAACGCAGCCATCAACCCGTGCCCTCAGAGCCTAAACGCGCGACGAATCTCGCCTCGGGCGTCATTATGGACAGCGAAAACGGCTATATTTTAACAAATTTTCACGTCGTGCAAGGTGCAGAAGAAGTCACCATCACCTTAAGCGATGGCCGTAATTTCCCAGCAAAATTCATAGGCGGTGATCCTGAGTCCGATGTCGCCGTGATCCAAATCCAAGCCGATAAATTACACGCCATGACCCAAGGCGATTCCGACCAACTGCGCGTAGGGGATTTTGTCCTCGCGATAGGCAATCCTTTTGGCTTAAGTCAAAGTGTTTCTTCCGGCATTATCAGCGCCCTAGGCCGCACCGATTTAGGCATCGAAGGCTATGAAGATTTTATTCAAACCGATGCGCCAATTAATATGGGCAATTCAGGCGGCGCCCTGGTGAATATTCGCGGCGAGCTGATAGGCATTAATACCGCCATACTCTCTTCTGCAGGCGGCAGCCTGGGTATCGGGTTTGCGATTCCGATTAATATGGCACGCAATATTATGTTGCAGCTGATTGAGTTTGGTGAAGTGCGTCGCGGGTTATTAGGCGTCGTGGCACAATCCTTGACCCCAGATTTTGCCAGTGCATTTAATACATCTAAAACGCATGGCGCAATTATTTCCCAAATTGTGCCTGAATCACCCGCACAAGTGGCGGGTTTAAAAATTGGTGATGTGGTCCTGACACTAAATGATAAGCCGATTAATAGTGCCTCCGAATTGCGTAATCAAATTGGATTGGTGGCCATCGATGAAAAAATTAGGCTGGGTATCGAGCGTTTAGGCAAACCAGAAGTCATTACCTTAAAAATGTCCGACCCGCGCACGCACAGTACGGCCCTCTCCCGCATTAATACCCATTTTGCAGGGATGGAAGCGACCCCCATCCATGCCACCATAGCGACTCACGGTACCATTGCAGGTTTAGAATTATTGCAAGTCAATTACGGCAGCAATGCTTGGCGCGCCGGTTTGCGTACCGGCGATATAATTACGCAAGCGAATCATCAACCGATAGCTACCCTAGAAGATTTGGCCGCGGCTTCCAAAAAACGTGATGATTTACTACTTTTAAGAGTATTACGTGGACCCGCAGCAAGTTTTATTATAATTCGATAATCACCAAAGGCACATCACAATGGATAAATTAAGAATCATCGGCGGGAAGCCCTTAATCGGTAAAATTCGCGCCAGCGGTGCAAAAAATTCAGCCTTACCTATTTTGGCGGCAAGTCTACTGACCGATCAAACCTTGCGGATCTGCAATGTCCCGCATTTACGCGATATCACGACCACTGTCGAATTATTAGGCCGCATGGGCGCAGACATTGAAATTGATGCTAGGCTTAATGTCGAAATCAATACGAAAAACATTAAAGATTATGTGGCCCCTTATGAATTAGTGCGCACCATGCGCGCTTCCATTTTGGTATTAGGCCCGCTGCTCGCGCGTTTTGGTCAAGCCGATGTGTCGCTGCCTGGCGGTTGCGCCATTGGTTTACGTCCGGTCAATTTACATATTGCTGCGCTAGAAGCATTGGGCGCGACCATTACCATAGAAAATGGTTTTTTAAAGGCAAGAAGCAAAGGCCGTCTGAAAGGCAATGATTTCACCTTTGAAAATATTACGGTCACCGGGACAGAAAATTTGCTTATGGCCGCAACATTAGCCGAAGGCACGACGATCATTAGAAACGCAGCCTGTGAGCCTGAAGTCGTAGATTTAGCCAATTGCTTAACCGCTATGGGGGCAAAAATTGAAGGGGCAGGCACACCGGTCATCGAAATTCAAGGTGTCGTGAGTTTATACGGTGCAACGCATCGCGTGATCCCCGATCGCATAGAAACTGCGACTTATTTGGCCGCAGGCGTCATCACCTCAGGCAAAGTCACGATACGCGATACCCGGCCTGATTTTCTAACCGCCATACTCGAGAAATTTACCGATATGGGCGCGCATATCACTATAGAAGATGACAGTATTACTGCCGACATGCAAGGCCGACGCCCCAAGGCGGTAGACATTACCACCGGCCCTTATCCAGAATTTCCAACCGATATGCAAGCCCAATTTGCTGCGATTAATGCGATTGCACAGGGTCGCGGTATTATCACCGAAAATATTTTTGAAAATCGATTTATGCATGTGTTAGAGATGCAACGCATGGGCGCACAAATGCATATTGATAAAAATACAGTCACGTGTTTTGGTCAAGATAAACTCTCCGGCGCACCAGTCATGGCGACCGACCTACGCGCCTCGGCTAGCTTAGTGCTTGCAGCTCTTGCCGCACACGGTGAAACCATTGTTCATCGGATCTATCATATTGATCGGGGTTATGAGTGTATTGAAGAGAAGCTGCAGCAGTTAGGGGCGGATATTCATCGGGTTTAGAGGGGGGGTGTTTTTATGGATGGGTTGGGTGAGTACATTTTTTCCCTTACCTCGGTCTCCTAACGAATCTTCATGAGTTGTAGTTTTAAGGCCGTAGGCCTTACCGTTATTAGCCCAGGGTAAGGCGCTTCGCCGCCACCCTGGATAAGATGAGAATCAAAACAAGCGCTGTAAGCGCGCGAGAAAAATATTTAAATACTTAATCTTACGCGCTTTCAGCGCTAGTTCTCTTTTTTCACCTACCCAGGGTGGCGGCGCTAAGACGCGCCTTACCCTGGGCTAAATACGGTAAGGCCTTCGGCCTAATACAAATAATTGCTAACAATAATTTATAGCAAATTGTTTTTAAACAATTATTCATGGGGATCATTTAGGGGACAGGGTGAGAGAAAAGACGGGGGCGAAAAAAATATGAAAATAACTTCTGCACTGACTATGCTTTACATTCAATAGCTTTAGCAAACATTTTATCCACGGCATCCAATCTAGCTTCGCGAGTGGTGTGAAAAATCCATAGTTTTTGCGTGAAATCGGGTGTTTTTCCCGAAGCATATTTATGATAAATTTCCCAGAGGGATTGGAGAATCCAACCTATCAATCCACTATGGTCCTCTAATTTCATATCAGATTTTAAATCAGTTTCGATAAGTTTATTATGTACGTCAACAAAAATTTCCCTAACCGTTTTTTTCTTCGGATCTTCTGAATCTACTAATATCGTATCACAAACAGCGTTTATTTTATTTAAATAGGCTAATGCAACTTTATAATCATAAGTATCATAATTACCTGCATCATCACCTCTTTGAATTATTTCTTCACCATAATTCACACATTCTTTCAGCAATGCGCTTATTTGGCTTAATAATTCCGTGTTATTTCCAGCTACTTTTTTCTCGCTAATTTCATTACATTTTTGCATTGTTTTCTGTAAAGCAAGATCACATTCCATTTTAAAACGTTTTCGATTATCTGAAATTTTAATCTCTTGATTCATTATATTCAGCGCAGGAGCAGCGAAGCTCTCCAGCTCTGAATACTGGCTTAAGAATACAGATAAATCAGCAAACTCTTTCTTCTCGTCCAGATGCACTAATGCATTATCTACGGCTTGATTAATATTAAATAATTGCTCGACTTGCTTTAATTTCAATTCGCCTGTTCTTCCGACTGAATTTGTTACATCTACCAATTGTTTAAATAAAATACTCTCGTGAAAGTAATTGTACTTGTTTTTGTTTCTCTCTGCATCATCATTGCTATAACAATCATTTCGAGAAGTCAAATGCTCAATTTTTATATTAATTTGTTCTTGTACCAGTTTCTGTAATTTTTCTGCGCTAAAATCCGCACCTAAGGTTATCGCCATTTGTAGCGCATATTGATGAAATTTATTTTCAGGATCATAATTAACCTCAAGTACCTGCTGAGTGGCGATTTTTGCATCTGAAAAATCCGTCTGCAACTCTTGATCAAGCGGCTGAGTTAAATCACCTTGAGAGACATATTCACAAAGTCGGATTATTTTATGCAGGCTGGCTAATTTATCTTTAAGTTCTTGGATGACAACCACTTTCATCGCCTGCTTATTTTGCTTTTCTTCTGGTTTATCTTTAAAATTCTTAGTTAATTCATCATTATAGGCAACACATTCATGAATAATATTCTTTCGGTATTCCTCAAAATGTGTGATTACATTTTTTCTAAACCCTGGCACTTGCATTAAAGCGATTTTTAAATCAACAAAGCGTTTATCAAGATAAGTACTTACCTTCAGTTTATTTTTTTCATCGGGTACAAACTCATGCACCACAGGAGCTAACATATTTTTATCAAACAATAGTGCTTTTAGAAAGTATTGATGCGCTGTTTTAGTAAAAGCAGGATCTACACTCATCTTTTGCAATTCATTGGCCCTTTCATCCCGTTTAGTAAAGTGCAATATATTGTAAGGTTTAGCAATAATATAATTAGGGAATCGCATTAAATCTCGAGGCGAAATCGCAAATAATTTTTGGCCTTTAGTAGCTTTACCTGTAAAGTTGGTCACAGCAAATCCATAAATCTTCCCCATATCAGCCAAGGCAAAACCTAAATCTATTCTTTTGGTTTTATTATTGTCCGTGTTAGAAATAAGTAAATTTCCTGGATTAAAATCAGGATCCTCCAGCAGATACTGCATGACCATATGTACGGTAAAATTGGTTTGTTGGGCGGTGCAATCTTCAGGTTTAGGGTGCCTAGAATCACCCACAAATTTTGTTACAATAGTTCTAAAGCTATTGTTATCGCTTGATTCTCTTACCCGTGATTTGGCTGCACTATCAGGTGGGCCAATTAAATTATGCAATGCAGCAGCAAGTGTTTCGATGTAATCTTGATCCGAGCGATACTGAGGATCCTCTATGCCCTCATCAGTCAAATCAGGATCTTTGTGAGCAGATTTTTCAACCCATTCTGTACCAATAGAATCATCCGGTGATTGACTGGCATCCGTTGATTGACTGGATTTAGGTTTATGAACATGTTTCAATATTCCTGTCGCTTCACCATTAACTATTTTAATAATGGGAGGCTTTTCGGTGTCTAAGAACCGACCATGAGGTTTAACCTTATCGCCATACTGTAGGATTAAATTAGTATCTTCTAGTCCCATAACCCACCTCAGCTCATCCTGAATAGCACTGTATCGAAATTAAAGGTTTCCCCGTTATTTATAGTACCAAAATGAGATTAAGTGAATATTAAGATGTGGCGTGTGATTCGCTCAAGGATCAAAACTACACCCTACGTCCGACAGAACGTAGGGTGCACAAAAGACAGGATATCTATCTGATTTTTAAGGATTATTCAGAGGCAACTCCCCAAATACATGTACATTAGGAATAGAGGAATAGCCTAAACTGGTCCACTCGTCGGTCTTGGGGCTAAAAGAGCCGCCGTAACCTAGGCCTATATTGCCGCCCTCGCTCTGGGCGATGCTCCAGACGGGGTTTTCTAGTGCCGGGGCAGAGGATTCAGCGACTAACCAATACCGTTGGTCATGCTTTAATTGCGGGCGCACTTTTGAGACTAGGATTTCTTGGGCAATTTGCCAGCCTAAACTGGACACTTGAAAAGTCCAAGATTCTAAGATTTTGTTACCGGGTTTGGTCAGGCCGTCTTTATGCTTTTTATCGTCGCGCAGGGTGACAGTCACTTCGCCCTGGGTCATATATGAATTATTCATAAACCATAACTCTACGGTACTTAAGGTCACATCGTCGATGGGGCTAAAACGTACGCCTACGGTTTGATCCCGAGAGACATCAAAACCTAATTGGTACTGCGGCATATTGGTTTTATAAATGGGAACTATGCTGACCACATTTTGAGTGGCCCACGCATTACACATCATCCCTGCGGCTAATAGTACAGCGACTAAACTCGTTATTCCTTTGCTCATGATGATTTACCTTATAGTGAAGTGCGAATGTACATTCTATATCAGATTAAGATTAAAGTAATATTAAGATGCCAGCGTAGGGGTGTTTCGATCGGGGACTTTTAACAGTAAACACTCCTGACCGGTCTTCATCACATCCTCCAATAATTCCCTGCGATGCGTTTTAAACGATACAAAATCCGTGACCAGGCAACCCGTACATAAACTAATAATAAAATTAGCCACGCTCTGCAAAACGCCTAAAATGCCGTGATGTGCTTTTAATTTTAACGGTATGGCGCATTCCTCTAGTTCAGCGATTAAATTTCCACCAATCACTTCTATCAATTCCTTCTTAGTTATGCCCTCCAGCAATTTCGTATACAATTGATTAATTTTATTTAAAAACAGCACGGCCAATTCCGGTTCGCCCGCTTTGAATCGCGTGCCGACTTTAATTTTTTTACTGTAATCGACACAACGCTGCAATAACAAGTTCAAACGTCGCAAAGTCACCTTTGCATCATGCGCACCTAATTGATTAACTATTTTTTCAGATAATGCACAAGTCTCGGAGTGTCGTATCCAAAATAAATATTCTCCTTCTGAATCGGGTGCCTCACGCGTATACCTTATTTCACTCATTAATTCCAAAACCGGTGTACGTAATAATAATTTAGTGCACAACGACCATATCGCTTTATGATCTTCAAAATTTTTCGGTGAAAAATTATTTCCCGCTGCATGATACTCAGGCGGCAATGCTTTAATCCATCCTTGAGTCAGTTTTTCACAGACGGTATCGTCAAATCGATAATTATTTTCCTTCATAAAATATTGATCGTTAGTGTGATTGATATAAAATAAAGCCTCAAGTTCCTTAACTTTAGGAAGATTAAGGTCTTTAATACGCTTAACTAATGGAGTTAAGTCCTCGGTGAGCTCACGCGCCTTGATGTGCTTCGCTTTAATTTCAATTTGCTTTTCAATATATATGAACAATCCATCCACATTAAGCTTATCGCCTTGCGCCCATAGCATTTGCACGACATATTGATGGAACGGACTCTCAGGTGCAAATGCAATGCCCAAAATCTGTTGGAACTGTGCTTGAGCTTTTGCAAAAAGTCCCGTCAAATCCTGCGCAAGCGGCGGATTATTTAAATCGGGCTGCGCTACATAATCACATAAGCAGATAATCTGACGCAGTTTTTCCAAATCGACTTTTACTTTTTCAATATCAATTATACTAGCGCGTCGTTGAAACTTCTCTAAGCGTGACTTATTGTTATAATTTTTTCTAAACTGATCATTATAATCTTCAAATTCTGCAATGATTTCGCTCTGATACGCATCAAAATGCGCCATCACATTTTTTCTAAATTTAGGCACCTGGACGAGCGATCGTTTTAATGCCCGCATTCTTGCTGCCAGATGTTCATTTAGATTCTTTTCTTCAACTTCCGTATTAATAAATGCATGCACAATAGGCGCCAAGCGGGATTTATCAAACAACAATGCTTTTAAAAAATATTTATGCGCTGCTTTATTAAATTCAGGACTTTGACTCATCTGAAAGAGTTTCGAGCTATTTTTATCATAAGCTAAAACGGTAAGCGGTTTTTCGATGATATAATTAGGAAACTCTGCAAGACCTATAGGCGTAATCGGAAACGCTTTACCGTAGCGTATACTGACAGAATCATAAAAAACCTGATTTTGATTA
>Ga0206861_1006_pt1 | contig 99080 bp, 108 predicted proteins | sample Alteio_BWOrgCont_45_FD_152617 | JGI IMG/M metagenome (GOLD analysis project Ga0206861, IMG submission 152617) | Enriched cells from forest soil in Barre Woods Harvard Forest LTER site, Petersham, Massachusetts, United States -... | ecosystem: Environmental > Terrestrial > Soil > Temperate forest >... | reverse complement strand
GATTGATCAGTCAACCAGTGAGATTGTAGATACTGCAAAACGTACGGGTGCACGGGTGATTGGTCCTATCCCACTCCCCACCCGGACGAGTAAGTTTAATGTGTTGGTTTCGCCGCACGTTGATAAAGATGCGCAGGATCAATATCAAATTAGAGTGCATAAGCGCTTAGTCGATATTTTAGATCCTACTGATAAGACTATCGATGCGCTCATGAAGCTCGATCTTTCAGCAGGCGTGGATGTGCAAATTAGTTTAGATAGTGAATAACACAGAGGAATACGGTTATGGCTGTGGGTTTAATTGGTACTAAATGTGGAATGACGCGTTTTTTTAGAGAAGATGGCGTTACTGTTCCTGTGACGGTAGTCCGTGTTGATGAACACTCGGTCGTACAAGTCAAAACACCTGAAAAGGATCGCTATAGCGCGATTCAAGTCACTTCCGGCAAAGTTAAGCCCAGTCGTGTGACTAAGCCTTTGGCGGGTCATTATAAAGCGGCTAATGTGGCGCCCGGCACAGGATTACGCGAGTTTCGTCTTACAGAAGCTGAAGCCAACAAATATAAGATGGGTGATGCCCTGACACTTGAAATGTTTGCGATAGGCCAAATTGTCGATGTGACCGGGTATTCCAAAGGGAAAGGCTTTGCAGGTACGATTAAGCGTCATAACTTCGGTATGCAAGATGCAACTCACGGTAACTCACGTTCACATCGTGTGCCAGGATCCATCGGACAATGCCAAGATCCAGGTCGTGTATTCAAAGGCAAAAAAATGGCGGGTCGCATGGGTAATGAGCGCGTAACCATACAAACATTAGAAATTGTCGATATTCAACCCGACTTAAACGTAATATTAGTCCGTGGTGCCTTACCCGGCCCGACCGGTGCAAAAGTCATTGTATCGCCTACAGTGAAGCGCACCAAGAAGAAAACAGAAGGTGACGCATGAACTTAACAGTAAAAGCCCAAGGTGGCGCGCAGCAAGTTGAAGTAGCAGACGCTATTTTTGGTACTGCTTATAATGAATCGCTGATCCATCAAATTGTGACCTCTTTTTTAGCAGGCGGTCGGAGTGGAACAAAAGCGCAAAAAAATCGTTCTGATGTCAGCGGGGGCGGTATTAAGCCCTGGCGGCAAAAAGGGACGGGTCGGGCACGTGCAGGGAGCTCTCGCTCTCCTTTATGGCGTACCGGTGGTGTGACTTTTGCTGCACGTCCAAGAAGTTTCGTGCAAAAAGTAAATCGGAAAATGTATCGTGCAGCCATGTGTAGTATTTTGTCAGAACTTGTTAGACAAGAACGTATTGTTATCGTCGATAACATTACAATTGATGCACCTAAGACTAAAAAAATGTTAGAGTGGTTGGCTCAGCATGAGTTTCATGATGGGTTGATCATCATGTCTGAATTTGATGACAATGTTTTTTTAGGTACACGGAATATTCCGCATGTACAAGTGACATTATCCCACTATATCGATCCCGTATGTTTAGTGGCTTATGACAGAATATTAGTCACGCAAGCCGCGCTTAAAGAAATTGAAGAGAGTCTAATGCCATGAGAATTGAAAATTTATACACATTAATTCATGCGCCCGTATTATCTGAAAAAACCATGCGTATTGCTGAGAAATCAAATCAGTATGCGTTTAAGGTTGATAAACGTTCAACCAAAATAGAAATCAAACAAGCGATAGAAAAAGCGTTTGATGTGAAAGTTGATGCGGTGCGGACGGTAAATATACAAGGTAAAGTGAAGCGAACAAAAAATCAGCTCGGTAAACGCAGTGATTTTAAAAAGGCTTATGTCACTTTAGCCGCAGGTCAATCCATTAATATTACGGAAATGCAATAAGCTCGTTTTGTAGGAAAATATTATGTTAGAAACTTTTATACGCCCCAAGAAGCCTAATACTCCCGGTACGCGCCACGCAGTGGACGTCGTGACTAAGGGCTTACACAAGGATAAACCGCATTCGCCTTTAGTGGTCTCTTTAATCAGAGGTTCTGGGCGTAATAATAAAGGCCAAGTCACCGTGCGTCATCGGGGTGGCGGTCATAAGCGTTTATATCGGATCATAGACTTTAGACGCACTAAAGATGATATTCCTGCGATTGTTGAGCGGTTTGAGTACGATCCTAATCGTTCTGCACATATCGCATTACTATTGTACAAAGATGGCGAAAGAAGGTATATTATTGCTCCCCGTCAATTAAAGACGGGCGCAGAATTGCTCTCCGGAGCTGCAGCGCCGATACGGATAGGTAATACCTTACCTTTATCAGCGATCCCTGTCGGTACAGTTGTTCATTGTGTTGAGCTAAAGCCTGGCAAAGGGGCTCAATTGGGGCGTAGCGCAGGAGCAGGAATTCAGCTGATTGCTAAAGATGGTGCTTATGTCACTGTACGCTTACGTTCAGGTGAAATGCGTAAAATATTAGCGGTTTGCCGTGCGACTGTAGGTGAAGTAGGCCATTCAGAGCATGCACTGCGGCAGCTCGGTAAAGCAGGTGTTAAAAGACACATGGGGATTAGACCTACTGTGCGTGGTGTAGCGATGAACCCAGTGGATCATCCACACGGGGGCGGCGAAGGGCGTACTTCAGGTGGACGGCATCCTGTTTCTCCGACAGGTGTGCCAACTAAGGGGTATCGTACACGTAGTAAACGTAAATCAAACAAACACGTGGTGCGTAGTCGCCATGCGTCGAAATAGTGAGGGTGGATAGTGGCTCGTTCAATTAAAAAAGGCCCTTTTGTGGCGCATCATTTGATGAAAAAGGTGATAGTAGCAGTCGAAACCAAGCTGCGTAAACCAATCAAAACCTGGTCTCGCCATTCTATGGTGATCCCTGAGATGATAGGACTTACCATAGCGGTGCATAATGGTCGTCAGCATGTCCCCGTGTTTGTCAGTGAAAACATGGTGGGACATAAGTTAGGCGAGTTTGCCCCAACCCGTACCTTTAAAGGTCATTCGGGTGATCGTAAGAGTAAAGACTAATTAGGAATTAATTTTATGCAAGTTTCAGCTCACTTGAGAGATGTTCGTATTTCTCCACAAAAAGCTCGGTTAGTGGCCGATATGATACGCCGTAAGCCAGCAGGTCAGGCGCTTAATATCTTGCGCTATTTGCCGCATAAGGCGAGTTATTTTATTGCTAAATGTTTAAACTCAGCGATTGCCAATGCTGAAAATAATTTAGGCGCTGATGTCGACGATTTAAAAGTCAGCGTGATTTATGTCAATCAAGGGTTGAAGTTAAAGCGGATCCGTCCACGTGCCAAAGGCCGTGCTAACCGTATCCTTAAGCCTTATAGTGCGATTACAATTACTGTTTCTGACGAGTAACACAACGAAAGAGAGTAGAGACCATGGGTCAAAAAGTTAATCCAATAGGCATGCGCCTGGGTAAAGGTAAGATTAAGTCTCCCATATCCAATTGGTATACAGATAAGAAGAATTTTTCCGAGCTTGTATACAGCGATTTCAAGGTGCGTGAATACCTTAAAAAGCGTTTGGCACAAGCTTCAGTCAGTTTTATTAAAATTGATCGCCCCGCTAAAAATGCAATTGTTACGATTTTTAGTGCAAGACCCGGTGTAGTCATTGGTAAGAAGGGCGAAGACATTGAGAACTTGCGTGCTGAAGTGATGCGTATTATCAAAGTGCCTGTGCAATTAAAAATTGAAGAAATACGTAAGCCCGATTTAGATGCAAATTTAGTTGCACAATCGATTACTTCACAATTAGAGCGTCGGATTATGTTTCGTCGCGCAATGAAGCGGGCAGTCACCACCGCAATGCGTGCGGGTGCACTCGGCATTAAAGTATGTATTAGTGGCCGTTTAGGCGGTGCTGAAATTGCGCGTAGTGAATGGTATCGCGAAGGCCGCGTGCCTTTGCATACTTTACGTGCAGATATCGATTATGGGTTTGCGGAAGCTTTCACCACTTATGGCATCATTGGTGTCAAGGTATGGATCTTTAAAGGTGAAGTGATAGGTGAGCGCAAGCAAGAAGAAGAGACTACGGAAACAGCAAATTAAGGGTTTATACCATGTTACAACCTAAGCGTACAAAATATCGCAAGCAGATGAAGGGCCGTAATCGCGGGTTAGCTACGCGCGGTAACAAAGTTAGTTTTGGTGACTATGGCCTTAAAGCAATAGAACGTGGTAGAATCACCGCTCGTCAAATTGAAGCGGCGCGTCGTGCGATGACCCGTGATATTAAGCGGGGCGGTAAAATTTGGGTGCGTGTATTTTCCGATAAGCCTATTACTAAAAAACCTTTAGAAGTACGGCAAGGGAAAGGTAAAGGGAATGTTGAATATTGGGTGGCATTGGTTCAGCCGGGTGCTGTGCTCTATGAAATGCAAGGCGTGACTTTAGAGACCGCTCAGCATGCATTTGCACTGGCTGCCGCAAAATTGCCAGTAAAGACTACTTTTGTTGAAAGAACGGTGCTGTAATGAAAGCCCAAGAATTAAAAGCCAAAGATGTTAAGCATCTGCTAGAAGATTTATTGAACTTACGTAAAGAACAATTCAATTTACGTATGCAAACGAATGTAAAAACTAGCCATGAGAAAAAACGCAATAGACGTACTATTGCACGAATTAAAACCATTCTAGCTGAGAAAGGAACGCGTGTATGAGTGAGAAGCCAACGCAGCAACGTGCCATTACCGGTGTGGTCACTAGTAATAAAATGAATAAAACCATAGTTGTTTTATTGCAAAAGAAAGCGGCACATCCTTTGTATGGTAAATATGTGTATCACGACACTAAGTTTTATGCTCACGATGAAGCGGGTGTCTGTAAGATAGGGGATCTCGTACGTATCGTGCATACGCGTCCTATTTCCAAAACCAAGTGTTGGAAAGTAGACAAAGTGATCCGCGCAGCAGAAGAGACTAATTAGTTTGTAGAGACCTTGTGTCTCCAAATATAAGGGAAGAGGCGGAATTATGATTCAAATGCAAACAGAACTGGAAGTTGCCGATAATAGCGGAGCACGTAGAGTAGAGTGCATCAAAGTATTGGGTGGCTCCAAACGTAGATATGCCGGCATAGGCGATATTATTGTGGTCGCGATTAAAGAAGCGATTCCACGCGGTAAAGTGAAAGCCGGAGATGTGATTAAAGCGGTAGTGGTGCGTACTAAATCAGGCGTAAGACGCCCAGATGGATCCCGTATTCGTTTTGATAGCAATGCTGTTGTATTGCTAAATAATCAATTACAGCCCTTAGGTACACGTATCTTCGGACCAGTAACACGTGATTTACGTGGTGAAAAATTCATGAAAATTATTTCATTAGCATCGGAAGTATTATAAATGACGAAATATAAACTAAAAAATACTAAGCCCGTTAAGCTTAAAATCAAAACAGGTGATGAAGTTATATTTATCGCAGGGAAAGATAAAGGGCGTCGTGGTAAAGTGCTCTCGATAGATAAATTAAGCAGTCGTGTGCTCGTCGAAGGGCTTAATCTTATGAAAAAGCATGTGCGGCCTAACCCTCAAGTGGGGGAAAAAGGTGGCATTATTGAGAGAGAAGCGTCCGTGCATATTTCAAACGTAGCGATTTTTAACCCGCTTACACAAAAGGCGGATAGAGTTGGATATCGATTGCTAGAAGATGGCACGAAAGTAAGGGTTTTTAAATCTGATAATGAACGGATTGAGGTTTAAGTAATGACAGCACGTTTGAAAGCAGCCTATAAAGAAAAAGTGGTACCCGAACTTAAGAATAAGTTTAAGTACAAAACAATTATGCAAGTTCCCCGGTTGGTTAAAATCACTTTGAATATGGGTGTAGGGGAAGCGAGCGCCGATAAGAAAGTGCTGAATTTTGCACTGGATGACATGACGCGTATCGCCGGACAAAAACCCATCATCACCTTAACTCGCAAATCTATTGCGGGATTCAAGATACGTGAAGAATGGCCAATTGGCTGTAAAGTGACTTTGCGCAAAGATCGCATGTTTGAATTTTTAGACAGACTCGTAAGCATTTATTTGCCGCGTGTAAGAGATTTTCGTGGATTATCTAAAAAAGCATTTGATGGTCAGGGTAATTTTAATTTAGGCATTAAAGAACAAACTATTTGTCCTGAAATACCTGCTGATCAAATAGATAAGACGCGTGGTTTCAATATTACGATTACGACCACAGCACGCACGGATGAAGAAGGATATGCATTGTTATCCGCCTTTAATTTTCCTTTTAAAGAAAATAGGACGACATAAAGATGGCCAAGAAATCAGTTATTGCACGCAATAAAAAACGCCAAGTGCTAGTTGAAAAATATGCAAAGAAACATGCTGAGCTTAAGAAGATTGTTCGCACTGCGGCCAATTACGACGAGAAAATGGCAGCAATAGATGCGTTGCAAAAAATGCCACGTGATGCTAATCCAACTCGTCTACGTAACCGTTGCTTAATTACAGGTCGCCCGAGAGCCGTAATGAGCCGATTTGGTATTAGTCGCATTAAGTTGCGTGAATTATTAATGCGGGGCGAAATCCCCGGTTTAGAAAAATCCAGCTGGTAAAGAGTAAAAAAAATGGCAATACAAGATCCCATTTCAGATTTATTAACCCGTATTCGTAATGCTCAGCAAGCCAAGCATAAAAGCGTGCTAGTGCCTGATGCTAAAGTGAAGCGAGCTATCGTCAATGTATTGTTGGAAGAAGGCTTTATAGCTTCTTCTGTGCATGAAGAAGTTGATAACCGTTCCTATATGCGTATTAGTTTGAAATACCATGAAGGCATTGGTGTAATCGATTCTTTGAAAAGAGTAAGTCGCCCAGGCTTGCGTATTTATAAGAGTAAAGAAAATTTACCTAAAGTACGTTCAGGATTGGGATGCGCCATTGTTTCTACGTCTAAGGGTGTAATGACTGACGCTAAAGCCCGTTCCCTGGGTCAGGGCGGCGAAGTGTTGTGTACCGTTACCTAGCCTGTTTGAAATGAGATTTAAATTATGACATTTAGAGTTGCACACAAGCCAATTGAATTGCCAAGTTCTGTGAAGATTGATTACAAAGAGAATCAAGTTATCGTAACAGGGCCGCAAGGGAATTTAACCCAAAACATACCTACTTTAGTTACGGTAAGCGTAGATAAAGGTATGGTCGTGGTGAAAGAAAATGTGGAAAGTAAAACAGCCATCACTTTGTGTGGCACTATACGCGCATTATTGAATAACCATGTGATAGGGGTCACACAAGGATTTAATAAAAAATTACAGTTGGTGGGCGTAGGATACCGTGCGGCCGTGCAGGGAGATATTCTGAATTTGACCTTGGGATTTTCTCATCCCGTTAAGTTCACGATCCCTAAAGGCATCACGATAGAAACACCTAGCCAAACTGAAATCATTGTGAAAGGGATTAATAAGCAGCAAGTCGGTCAAGTGGCTGCAAATATTCGTAGATACCGTCCACCAGAGCCGTATAAAGGCAAAGGTGTGCGTTATGTAGATGAACAGATTATTTTGAAAGAAACTAAGAAGAAGTAGCAAATCGATGAAAACCAGTAAAAAAGACACAAGATTAAGACGTTCACGTTCATTTCGTGCAAAAAATCGTCGCCTTGATATTCCGCGTTTATGCGTGCATAAAACGCCTAGGCATATGTATGCACAAATTATCGTAGGTGATATCAGTGATAAGACTGTAGTGAGTGCTTCCACATTAGTAGACAGTATCATAGGAAAAGTGAAGTATACCGGCAATGTTGAAGCCGCGGGTGTCTTAGGTGAAGAAATTGCGCGCTTAGCTTTAGCCGCAGGCATTAAACGCGTAGCCTTTGATCGGTCTGGCCATAAGTATCATGGTCGCGTAAAAGCGCTGGCAGATAAAGCTAGAGAAGCAGGCTTAGAGTTCTAATTAACGGATAGGATTATGTAATGGCAGCAACAGCAACAACAGGTTTTGATGTTTCAACTAAAACCGATGGCATACAAGAAAAAATGGTAAGCGTACGCCGTACGGCTCAAGTCGTAAAAGGCGGACGGATATTTAGTTTTTCTGCAATTACCGTCGTTGGCGATGGCAAAGGTCGTGTTGGGATAGGCTTAGGTAAGTCTCGTGAAGTGCCTGCTGCAATTCAGAAATCATTAGAGTGTGCGCGGCGCAATATGGTTTACATCCCATTAAATGGTGACACCTTATTCCATGAAGTGATTGCAAATCACGGCGCTTCAAAAGTCATCATGTTACCTGCCTCTAAGGGTACAGGTATTATTGCAGGTGGCGCAATGCGGGCTTTGTTCGAAGTGGTGGGTATACAGAACGTATTAGGTAAATGCATAGGTTCTACCAATCCAGTGAATGTGATTAAAGCCACACTTAAAGCGTTGCAGCAAATGACTTCACCTGAGCAAATAATGGAAAAACGTGGCATACGCCGCGATCAATTGGTCTTAGACAATATTATTAGTACCGAATAAGAAGGAAATAGCGATGCGGCTAAATACAATATCAGCAGCACCTGGTGCACGCAAAAAGGGCAAGCGCGTAGGTCGCGGGATAGGATCAGGGCTCGGCAAAACATGTGGTCGTGGTCATAAAGGCCAAAAGAGTCGTGCCGGTGGTTATCACAAAGTGGGTTTTGAAGGCGGACAAATGCCTTTGCAACGCCGCTTACCTAAATTTGGCTTTAACTCCTATAAAGCGCGTGTTACTGAACAAGTGACCTTAACCGAAATATCGAGTTTAGCTGAATCGATAGTGACATTTGCTGTACTCAAAGAGAAAGGTCTACTTAAGCATACGACTAAATATGCCAAAATTTTTGCATCAGGTAAAATTGAAAATCCCGTTACCATCAAAGGTTTGATCGTGACTGCCGGTGCAAAGGCAGCTATCGAGCAAGCTGGCGGTACAGTGGAATAAACCGATGCAAAGTAGCAAATCATCCTCTATGTCTACCCTGAAACGAAAAATACTTTTTGTATTGGGGGCAATACTCGTATTCCGCATTGGAGCGCATATTGCTGTTCCTGGGATCGACCCGGTGCGTTTACATAACTTTTTCAATCAACAGGGTGGCAACATATTTGATCTATTTAATATGTTTTCCGGGGGCGCGCTGTCACGGTTTACCTTGTTTGCACTCGGAATTATGCCCTATATTTCTGCATCGATTATTATGCAAATGCTTACCGTGGTTTCCCCAGCCCTGGCTGAAATTAAAAAGCAAGGTGATATCGGCCGGCGTAGAATTAATCAATACACGCGTTATTTTACTTTAGTATTAGCAACATTCCAGGCATTAGGTTTTGCGAAATATTTATTAGGTGCAGATGTTGCCTTGTTTGGTGGATTTCCTTTCTATTTTGTCGTGACGGTGACTTTGGTGACCGGAACTATGTTTTTAATGTGGCTGGGTGAACAAATTACTGAGCGTGGCATAGGTAATGGGATTTCTATTATCATATTTGCAGGCATCATCTCGGGTTTACCTAGCGCGGGTGTGCGGGTGATGGAGCAAGCAAGAGAAGGACAGTTGCATTTATTGACCGTATTTTTGTTGATACTTGCGGTGATAGCAATTACTGCTTTTGTAGTGTTTTTTGAACGCGGACAGCGTCGGATCACCGTAAACTATGCAAAACGCCAGCAAGGACGTAAAGTCTATGCGGCACAAACCAGTCATCTTCCACTTAAAGTGAATATGGCTGGCGTGATCCCCCCTATTTTTGCGTCCAGCATTATTTTGTTTCCTGCTACGATTAGCCAATTGTTTGCCGGCGGCCAACATTGGTTGTCTGACATCAGTTTGTTGTTATCTCCTGGGCAGCCCTTATACATCTTTCTTTTTGTAATCGCGATTATCTTTTTTGCATTTTTCTATACCGCATTGGTGTATAACCCCCAAGACACTGCAGAAACCTTAAAGCGTGCCGGTGCATTTATTCCTGGTTTGCGTCCTGGTGAGCAGACAGGTAACTATATCGATACCGTGATGACGCGTTTGACCCTGGTCGGTGCGTTGTACTTAGTGTTTGTGTGCTTGATTCCAGAGTTTATGATTTTGGCTTGGAATGTGCCGTTTTATTTTGGTGGTACTTCTTTATTGATTATCGTGGTCGTGATTATGGATATTATGCAACAAATTCAAACGCATTTGATGTCTTATCAATACGACTCGTTAATGAAAAAAGTGGGACCAAAAAAATCTAGTTGAAAGAACATAAACGGAGTATAATACCGCCTTCTCGGTAATACACTGTTTTAATTATGGATGGGTTAATCATGAAAGTTAGGGCTTCGGTTAAGAAATTTTGTCGTTATTGCCGGATTGTGAAACGTAAAGGCGTCATCCGCGTAATTTGTGAAGACGACCCCAAGCACAAGCAGCGCCAAGGCTAGGAATGCTTGACTTGAAGGGGTAAAATCGGTACCATACCTTGTTTAATTATTATCTAAGTGTTGGTAAAACTTAAGTTTTTTTCTAGGGATGTCATCAGTTATGGCTGCAGCGCTTCGTATTGAAGGGGTTAATATCCCCGTAAACAAACATATTTGCATCGGGTTAACGGCAATCTACGGTATCGGCCGTCCTATGGCTTTGCGCATTTGCAAAGAGCTCGATATTAATCCAGAGACTAAAGGCTCAGAGATTACCGCTGACCAGGAAAAAGCCTTACGTGCGGTTATCGGTAAGATAGAAACTGGCGGTGACAAGAGGAGAACGGTGATAGCCGCTAATCAGCGCTTGATGGCCATTAAATGCTACCGTGGCCTACGTGCACGCCAAAAGCTGCCTAGACGCGGCCAAAATACTCGCAATAACTCAAAAACAGTTAAGCGGGTCAGCAGCACGGGTCGTGCGACTGCAGAAGAGCAAGGCTAAAACAGGCTTTGAGTTGTTAAACTAAGTTGGATTATTTTAGGACTATTTATGGCAGATGCAAAACAAAAGAAAGGCAAGAAGCGTAGCGTACTCGAAGGGGTCGCACATGTGCTTGCTTCATTTAATAATACGATTATTACCATTACTGATCGGCATGGAGACACGTTAGCGTGGTCTACCGCGGGTGCTTGTGGATTCAAGGGCTCACGTAAGAGTACGCCATTTGCGGCTAAAATGGCTGCGGAAAAGGCTGCGGCACGCGCGCAAGAATATGGCTTGAAGAGTATTAGTGTAATAGTCAAAGGTCCAGGCTCAGGCCGCGATTCTGCAATCCGTGCACTTGGTGAATTTTTCACAATTGTTGAACTGGCTGATAAAACACCTGTTCCACATAATGGGTGTCGGGAAGCAGGTGAGCGTCGCGTATAGTTTAAAATTCATCTTGTTTTTAGCGTAGTTATTTATATCAAATATTTTGGAGTGTTTATCTTATGGCTGATATTCGTGGCCCACAATGCCGGCAGTGCCGCAGAGAAGGAGAAAAGTTATTTCTCAAAGGCAGCAAATGTTTTACGGCAAAATGCCCTATAGAAAAGCGTAACGCTGCGCCTCCTGGCCAACACAATACACGTCGGGGACGTTTAAGTGATTACGGCGTCATGTTGCGGATGAAGCAAAAAGTACGTCGTATCTATGGTATGTTTGAGCGTCAATTCAAACGTTTTTATCACGAAGCGACACTGAAAAAAGGTGCGACCGGTGTTAATTTATTACAAATGCTAGAAGCACGTTTGGATAGCGTAGTATACCGTATGGGCTTTGGTATATCACGTCGTCAGGCTAGACAATTGATTTCTCATCGCAGCATTATGGTTAACGGTAAAATTGTAAACATCCCTGCTTACTCCGTACAACCGGGCGATGTCATTGCTATTAAACCGAAAGCAACCGAGCAATTACGAATCAAGGAAGCGCTCGCATTTTTTGCGAATCGTGCAGAACCCGAGTGGATCACTGTGGACAGGGACAAGTTAGAAGGGGTCTTCAAACGTGTACCCGAGCGTGATGAATTACCCGCTGATATCAGTGAGCAACTCATCGTTGAGCTTTATTCCAAGTAACCAAGGATTTACGCAAAATGTGCTACTCATCGTTAAAACGATTAGCACCTTTTGCGTAGTCCTAAAATCAGGAGTGTGTGCATGCAAAATTCAGCCACAGATTTTTTAAAACCGCGTATCGTTGATGTTGAACACTTTGGTATTAATCATGCCAGAGTGACTTTAGAACCCTTAGAGCGTGGGTTTGGGCATACCTTAGGCAATTCCCTACGCCGTATTCTTTTATCTTCTATGCCTGGGGCTGCGATAACTGAAACACACATTGATGGTGTGTTACATGAATACAGCGCTATAGAAGGCGTACAAGAAGATGTGATCGAAATTCTGTTAAATCTAAAAGGTATTGCCATAATACTTCATCATAAAGATGAAGTGACTTTACGTTTAACTAAAACAGGTAAGGGCGTTGTCACAGCAGCAGATCTTCAAGCGGATCCTAGTGTTGAGATTGTTAATCCTGAACATGTCATTTGTCATATTACTGGCCAATCTGCAGCGCTTAACATGACTGTTAAAGTTGAACGTGGTCGTGGTTATCAAACGGTCCATACCGAACTTCATCTTGATGAAGGCGGTAAAGAAGTCGGCTTATTACGTTTAGATGCGACGTTTACACCGGTATTAAAGGTCAATTATAGCGTTGAAAGTGCGCGTGTTGAGCAGCGTACCGACTTAGATAAACTCATTATCGAATTGCAAACCAATGGTTCTATCGATCCAGAAGATGCGATTCGTAGGGCCGCGACGATACTTAGAGATCAGCTCTCTGTTTTTGTTGATCTAGAAGCCGAACAAACGCCGAAAGCGAAGAAAAAGGAAGCAGAAATTGATCCGCTACTCATGCGTTCAGTTGATGATCTTGAGCTCACTGTACGTTCAGCGAATTGTTTAAAAGCAGAAAATATTTTCTATATTGGTGATTTAATTCAACGTAGCGAAGTTGAGCTATTGAAGACGCCTAATTTGGGTAAAAAATCACTGACGGAAATCAAGGAAGTGTTGCAAGCGCGCGGTTTAGCTTTAGGCATGAAAATAGAAGGCTGGCCACCACAAATGTTGCAAGCGAGCGATAAAGAACATAGTGATTTTTAATTAGGATTAATGAAGAGGATATAGACATGCGCCATCGCAAAGCGGGTAGAAAACTTAATCGTACGAGCAGTCATCGTAAAGCGATGTTCCGTAATATGGCGGCTTCACTTATTGAGCACGAGCTAATAAAGACTACCGTACCCAAAGCAAAAGAATTACGTCGGGTGATAGAACCTTTAATTACTTTGGCAAAAAATGACTCTGTTGCTAATCGCCGTCTTGCGTTTGCGCGCCTGCGTAGTGATGACGCCGTGAAAAAATTATTTACGACCGTCGGACCTAATCATGCTGCAAGACCCGGTGGTTATACGCGCGTATTAAAATGCGGCTTTCGTGCGGGTGATAGTGCACCTATGGCGTATGTAGAATTGGTAGATAGAGTCGCGAATACGGCGACTACAGCTGCTGAATAATTCTGTTTTTGACCTAAAGAAACTCGGCTTTCGTTGTGAAATGCCGAGTTTTTTATTGCTTACTCTTAATGAAAACGCCCAACAAAGCCTAGGCGCCCCCATTTTTATGCTCAGGGCTAACGGAATTCGCATAAAAATGGGGCGCCTAGGCTTTGTTGGGCTGCTTTTTAAACTGCGAGGCCTCTTATGACCACAAATACCTACCGCATCGCTCTAGGTATAGAATACGACGGTTGTGGATATCATGGCTGGCAAATTCAACCCACGCAAAACACAGTTGAAGGTCAGGTCACGCGTGCCTTATCTAAGATTGCAAATACACCCATTAAAATCACCTGCGCGGGACGCACTGATGTAGGCGTGCATGCACTAGGGCAAGTCGTACATTTTGATACCGATGTGGAACGCCCCTTGGACGCTTGGGTACGTGGAACCAACAGTTTTCTGCCGCCTGATATTGCGATCCAATGGGCGCGCGAGGTGCCAGTAACCTTTCATGCACGTTTCTCAGCAAAGAGTCGCAGTTACCGTTATGTCATTTATAACGTACCCACACGCAGCGCTTTATATGCCCGTCAAACCACTTGGCACCGCAAACCTTTAAATCATCACCTGATGAAGGAGGCCGCGCACTATTTTATCGGTACCCATGATTTTAGCGCCCTACGCGATGCCGATTGCCAGGCTAAATCACCCGTTCGCACCGTGACCCAACTTGATATAGACCGGGACGGCGATTTCATCACAGTCCATATCACCGCCAATGCCTTTTTACATCATATGGTCCGTAATGTAATCGGCGTGTTACTGCCCATAGGGGAAGGAATCCAACCGCCCGCCTGGGCAAAAGCAGTTTTAACAAGTGTGGATCGCAAGCAAGCGGGCATCACTGCTCCCTCACAAGGACTGACCTTAATGACGGTTGCATACGACGATGGGTAGTTTCTTCTTAGGAATCTATTGTGTGATAATCAAGTGATTTTACTAATCATAATTAGTAAAATCACTTGATTATACCATTTAATTTATTATCAGGCCGTTATGTTGAAACAGAGATTTATCCGCTGCGTTTTCAAGAATTATTGTTCAACTGCGATACACATGCGATGCATACTTTTTCGATAGATAAAGGATATATTGTCACTTATGATCAAGAAGAACAGATCAGTGAGAACATCCTGGTTGTGCCGTTCTGGAAGTTTTTTAGTGGCAGCACATTTTACGCTTAAGCACAACATTAACGTGCGCATTCACCGTGAAAAAAACCGCATGCCCACCAGGCAGCAGATAAACGCTACACTAGACGTCAAGAGTGCAATCATCACGCTGCCCGTAAAGCCTAAGGCCAAATACCCTAAACTGGCAATACCCGCGATCAGTAAAGCATAAGGCATTTGCGTAATGACATGATCAATATGATTGGCCCCTGCACCGGTTGCAGATAAAATTGTGGTGTCTGAAATAGGTGAGCAGTGATCGCCGAATACTGAGCCCGCCAATACTGCAGAAAATGCGGGTAATAATAAAGTGGGTTCGGTACTCATCACAATTTCTGCCGCAAGTGGGAGCATGATCCCAAACGTTCCCCAACTGGTGCCGGTAGAAAAAGCCGCAATCCCCGCAATCACAAATAATAAAAAGGGAAGAAAAGTAAATGGAAGATTAATTTCTGTCAGCAGATTAGCCAGGTACAAGCCGGTGTGCATTTCATTAATAATATGAATAATGCTCCAGGCAAACAGTAAAATATAAATAGCAGGAGACATGGCTTTAATGCCACTAGTGGCCGCAATTTTATAATCTTGCCAACGTAAATATTTCTTTAAATATAAGAGTAAAGTGATCAAAAGCCCGATACTCGCGCCTGTGACCAAGGCTAACGCGACATCGGTATTTTCCAGCAATATAAACACAGTGATCGTTTGCGAGTTCGGTACGTTTAAATAACCGTATCCAAGTAGCGCGCCTATGGTCGCAATAATTAAGCTGATAATTGGGATCATTAAATCATAAACATGGCCATTGTCATATTCAGGCAATCCTTCAATGGCGCCTAAAATAGCGCCTTTATTTTTATCATAGAGCTCGCCTTGACGGGCGCGTTGATAATGCTTTTTCATGGCCCCAATATCCCAACCTAAATAGGCCATTGCGAGTGCCATTAGGAGTGCAAAAATAGGGTATAAATTCATAGGTATAATGGTTAAAAATGCGGTCAGTGCGGAGTAGTCGACGATAGAATAGGTAATGAAGAGTGAGCCGATGATCCCCATAATATAAGCCCCCCAACTGGAAAAAGGGCAAAGGATACAACTGGAGGCGGCGACTGAATCAATTAAATAAGCTAATTTTGCACGCGGTACGTTTTGGGAGTCGGTCAGCGGGCGGCTAATATTGCCGACCGTCAAGGTGTTAAAGTAATCATCAATAAAAAACAACATGCCCAGTAATACGGTAAAAATTCTAGCCCCGCGCTGCGATCGGATATGCAATAAGGCCCACTCGGTAAATGCGCGTTTGCCGCCAGAAATGGAAATGAGTGAAGCCAAAATCCCGAGTAAACATAAGAATAAAACAATTAAGATATTCCAGGTGTTGATTTGTCCGTCTTCATAAACTAAACGCGAAGCTAAGGTAATTAGATAATTTAATGTGGGATAAAGCTCAAATTGATTAAGCAGCAGCGCCCCAACTAAAATCCCCGCCCCCAAAGAAATCAGCACGCGATGCGTTACCACCGCCATTAAAATAGCGACAAAAGGCGGTAACAAAGACCAAGCGGTGGCGATAAAGGTTGATTCGTGCATGGGTGGATTTTACCTGAATGGCTAGGGGATGTCACTGCAGGGTGTAAAATGGAAGAGGGTAATTTTACGAATAGGCTGCAGATAAAAAAAACCTACGGATAGAGAGGAAACCGTAGGCGTTGTAGATATATGGATTTTTATGAAAATTACCTTTTAGATCCTAAATTTAAACCTGAATAGTTAGCGTTATTATTATCATCATCATCAAAGTCGGTATCATTCCTTTCGGTAAATTTCATGCCCTCGTGCAATTTAAAATTATATGCTGTAGTCACGGATACCCTTCTGACTACTTGAGAGCTCTCTTCGCCTATTTTTCTTCGTTTAGCATCACCGTTATTGTTTGCATTATTTGTTTGCTCAGAGGCAGTGTCTTTCTTGGAGATCCACTCATTGGCATCCACTGAAATGGCAATGGGTGAAGCTTGGGCAGCCGTTTTGATTTGTGCTTTGGCTTCTTTTGTCAGTTTGGGGGTATTGATAAATAATAATTGCAGATCTTGATTTTTTTGCACTAATCCCAGTATTGATGCGAGACTATCATCATTAAAATTATTTTGAGCAAGCGTAAGTATTTTAAGCGTAGTATTGGATTCAACTGCCTTGGCAATGGCGTTAATTCCCTCACTACCTATTAAATTCTGGCTCAATCCTAATGTAGCCAAACGCTTATTCTTTTCTAATAATGTTGCAATCGCAAGTCCACCACGATTAGTGATAGCGTTATTATTGAGATCTAAAAACGTGACAGTGTCATTGTCTAAAGCATTGATCAGAGCGATTAGGCCCTCATCACCAATCGAATTATTCGCTAAATACAATTTTTCAATGTGTTTACTGTTTTTAATCAATGCGGCAATTTGTTTTATATCTTCATTATTGAGTTTTTGATTAGATAAATTAATTTCTTTGGCGCCGGAGTTTATTAATTTCTCAATTTGAGCCAGTTCTTCACATGATTTCATATGTGCCTCTATAAAAGATTATTTGGGCTAGTTTACTGAATTGATGGGGCGGAGTCAATATGAATTATCATAAGAAATATTAAGAAATTATTAATGCTTCTTAATTCCCAGTTGACTGTATGTATAAAATAGGCATACTTATGCATATGAGAACGACATTAAATATAGATAACACGCTTTTAGATAAGGCCTCGGAACTTTCTGGAATTAAAGAAAAGACTGCTTTAGTCAGAGCAGGTTTGGAAGCCTTAATTGCTAAAGAAAGCTGTAAACGACTTATTGCCTTAGGAGGCAGTCAAAGCGATTTACAAGATATACCACGCAGCAGGGATAACAATACAGATGTATCTCGTTGATACCTCAATATGGGTTGCACATTTTCGTTCTAATCATCAATATCTTTGTGAGTTGTTGGCGGCAAATGAAGTCATGACTCATGATTTAATTATTGGTGAATTAGCCTGTGGTCATTTAAAAAATAGACGGACGATATTAAACCATCTGGATGCGCTTCCTCGAGTAAAAAATGCAACTCATAAGGAAGTGATTTATTTAATTGAACAACAAAAACTAATGGGTTTAGATTTAGGCATTGTTGATTTTTATTTATTAACCTCGGCAAAAATAGCTCAAATTAAATTATTTACTGCTGATAAAAAACTTCTGAGCGCGGCTAATATCTTAAATATCGTCCATCACGCTCATTAATATACTCTAGAAAAACGAAAAGACACCCACAAAAAGTGATGGGTGTCTTCTTTTACAAACAGACGAGAATTTATTGCATTTTTAGACGGGGATAGGCGCTAGTCGTAATTTCCCAAATGTTTTCATCCCAAGCTGCAAAAATTTCGGGATCTTTCATATCTGAGCGATGTAGCTTCACTGAAAAATTATCACCCGCATATTTAGCGATCGTGTCTTCAACAATGTAATAACTTTCAATACCGCTGGCGCGTTTGGCAGGCCCGCCATCTCCACCTATGACGGCTTTGCCGCCTTCATTACCATGGAGCTCTATGCCGCCTGCTGAATAAACATATTGCAGTTGTATGACACCACTGCCTGCTGGCGCGCGACCTATAATATTTCCTGCGTATTTTGAAAGACAGCCATCATAAAGCGTGCATTTACGGTCTACGTTGACGTTTGAATAACTATTAGAAATATTTAGGTTTGCTGTAGGTTCAATATAACCCACTAAGCCCCCTGCATTTTTTTTCGTCAAAATAACTCCAGTTGCAAAGGCTTGATCTATTGAGACGGGAATACTGTTAGCCTCTCCTGTCACCAAACCGATAAGCCCACCAAACGAGCAGGTTTTGCCTTCATCACAGCCAAAATCACTCGATTCTAAGCTTTTGATGCTGGCTTTTTCTATGCTGACACCACTTTGTGCTGTGCCTATCAATCCGCCTGCATAGCGGTTTTTGTGAATGTTTAGATCTGATAAGTGGACCTGAGTCAAAGCCGTATTACTGGCCACACCCAAAAGACCCCCGGTTGAGGAAGTGCGTTGCTTATCGCCACTCGTTGCGATATGTAGGGTATCAACAGTAATATTAGAGATGTTTGCATGATACGAAGTGCCCGCCAATAATCCACGATTGGTATTGTCAGCGCCTATGACTTTAGCTGAATTAAAGACTATGTTTTGAATCACCGCAGGGTACACGCTTTGCGCATCTCCCAAGGTGGTGAATAAACCGGCATTGGTCTCTGGATCTTTTTCTATCGTCAGATTGGAAATACTATACCCTTGGCCGTCTAAGCTACCCAGAAAGTTGCCTATCGGATGAAAACGAACACCTTTGCAGTCGATGTCATTGCTTAATACATATAGCCCGGTGGATTCAATATTTTGGAGTTCTTCACACGTGCTGATAGCTAGTGTCGCAGCAAAGCTTGCGCCACAGGTTGTCAGTAACATAACAGACAATAAGGGACGAATGGGTAACATGATTTTCTCCGAGAAAATTAAAAGAATGATGATTAGTATGAAAATAAGACACACATTACGCTTCTAGCACGGGCTTCATATGCAACGCAAATAACTAAACTAAAACCCATTCATTGAGGTAAAAAGGTACGGGTTGCTCTGTTTCTAGCGTCCGATGAATCAAATCTTGGAGCAAGCTGCAAAGTTTTAGCATCAGGCTCTTTCTCTATCCCTTCAAATTCTTTTAATACATCCATACTATTTTTGCGTACCCGCAAACTCAGCTTCGCTAGATTTTTTTTTTGTGAGGATGTTTTTTAAAAAATGTCCGGTATAAGAGGCCTTAGATTTTGCCACCGTCTCCGGGGTGCCGGTCGCTACAATAAGTCCGCCGCCATTGCCGCCTTCAGGGCCAAGATCAATAATCCAATCTGCAGTTTTAATCACGTCTAAATTATGTTCAATCACGATGATGGTATTGCCTTTATCACGCAAGCGATGCAAGACATCCAGTAGCATTTGCACATCGTTAAAGTGTAAGCCTGTGGTCGGTTCATCTAAAATATAAAGTGTATTACCGGTATCACGTTTGGCGAGTTCCTTAGCCAGCTTTACGCGTTGTGCTTCACCGCCGGATAAGGTGGTTGCACTTTGTCCCAGCTGGATATAACTTAAGCCTACATCCATTAAGGTTTGTAATTTTTTCGCAAGTAAAGGTACGGGTGCGAAAAATTCTAATGCCGTTTCGACCGTCATATTCAGTACATCTAAAATGGTTTTACCTTTATAATGGACTTCTAAGGTTTCACGATTATAGCGCTGCCCTTTACAGACATCACAAGGCACGTAAATATCCGGCAGAAAATGCATTTCCACTTTAATCATGCCGCCGCCCTGGCACGCTTCACAACGCCCGCCTTTAACGTTAAAACTAAAGCGCCCGATTTGATAGCCTCGTGCGCGTGACTCTAACGTGCCGGCAAATAATTCACGAATAATATTAAATAGGCCGGTGTAGGTGGCAGAATTAGAACGCGGCGTGCGCCCGATGGGACTTTGATCAATGTCGATGACATTATCTAATAAATCTAAGCCTTCAATACTGCTATAGGGCTTTGCGGATAATTGCGTCGATTGGTTTAAGTGGATGCTTGCTAGCGGATATAACGTATCATTAATTAACGTTGATTTTCCAGACCCAGAGACCCCGGTGATACAGGTCAATAAACCTAAAGGTAATTCCACATCTAAATTTTGTAAATTATTGCCTCGCGCACCGGATAGCTTCAAGACGCGCGTTTTATCAAAAGGCACACGCGAGGTGGGAATGGCAATAGATTTTCGGCCAGATAAATAGTCACCCGTTAAGGTATGGGCTTGCATCACTACCTCAGGCGATCCTTGTGCAACGATTTGACCGCCGTGCACACCTGCGCCTGGGCCGATATCGACTAAATAATCTGCAAGGCGCATGGTTTCTTCATCGTGCTCGACGACTATGACGGTATTGCCTATATCGCGTAAATGCACCAGCGTTTTAAGCAATCGCGCATTATCACGCTGGTGTAAACCGATGGTGGGTTCATCCAGCACATACATTACGCCCACCAACCCTGCACCAATTTGACTCGCTAAACGGATCCGTTGTGCTTCGCCGCCCGATAGCGTCTCGGCGCTGCGATCTAGGGTTAAATATTCTAAACCGACATTGACTAAAAAATTCAGCCGATCTTTTATCTCTTTTACAATCTTATCGGCAATTTCCCCGCGCTTTCCGGGTAAGTTTAAATCAAGAAAAAAATCATGTGCGGTGTTTATGGGAAGCGCAGTAATATCCGACAAATTTTTATTGTTAATGAAAACGTTGCGCGCTTCAATTTTAAGACGCGAGCCGTTGCAATCGGGGCAGGCATGCTCGCCTAAATATTTTGCCATTTCTTGACGAATTAAATCAGATTCAGTTTCCGCATAACGGCGCTGCATATTCGGCACGACGCCTTCAAAATCATGCGTTCTGCGCATGAGACGGCCTTTACTGTTATGATAACGAAATTTAATTTTTTCACCGTCATTGCCATACAGAATAATCTTTTGAATTTTCAGTGGTAATTTCTCAAACGGTTTTTCAATATCAAACCCATAGTGTTCTGCGAGTGAGAGTAATAATTGAAAATAATACGGATGCCGTGCATCCCAGCCTCTAACTGCGCCTTGGGTTAGGCTTAAGCTTTTATCGGGGACTACGCGCTTTTCATCAAAAAATAATTGTTGCCCTAAACCTTCACAGGTGGGACAGGCGCCCGCAGGATTATTAAACGAAAATAATCGGGGCTCTAATTCGGTTAAACTATAGCCGCATTGGGTGCAGGCAAATTTACTGGAAAAGGTGATCTCTTTAAATGTACCGTCGTGTAGTGGTGCGACATAAGCTAAACCATCGGCCAATTTCAATGCCGTTTCAAACGATTCGGCTAAACGTTGGCCGCTATCGGGTTTTACTTTGATCCGATCGACGACAATTTCTATCGTATGTTTTTGTTTGGGATTTAATTTAGGTGCCGCATCAAGTTCTACTAATTCACCATCAATCCGCGCGCGTACAAAACCTTTGTGCGCAAGTTCTGCCAATAATTTTTGCTGCTCACCCTTGCGTGCTTGTACGATGGGGGCAAGTAACATGATAGGGGTATCCAGTGGCAATTCGAGTACTTGGTCGACCATTTGGCTGACGGTTTGGGCCGCTAAAACCGTATGGTGCGTCGGGCAGCGCGGCTCGCCGGCCCGGGCAAACAGCAAGCGTAAATAATCATAAATTTCGGTAATCGTGCCGACGGTGGACCTGGGATTATGCGAAGTGGATTTTTGCTCAATTGAAATTGCAGGCGATAGCCCTTCAATTAAATCCACATCCGGCTTTTCCATCATTGATAAAAATTGCCGGGCGTAAGCCGATAAAGACTCCACATAACGGCGCTGACCTTCCGCATAAAGGGTATCAAACGCAAGCGATGATTTACCTGAACCTGAGGGACCGGTGATCACGATGAGCTGATCACGCGGTAAATCTAGGTCGATATTCTTTAAATTGTGGGTTCTGGCGCCACGAATGGTGAGGGTATTGCTATTCATGGCCATATTCTACAGCAAATCATGCCAAAAGGCGATAAACGCAGTTACTTTTTTGGATTAAACAGTCGCCATTTTATGAGTTCAACGAGTGAAAAATAAGCAATGAGGGCGACACTTAAGAACATATAAAATGAGGCATGAAGCGGCGTAAAGCCTAGGTAAGTATTAAGCGGGGTATAGGGCAGGGCAATAGCTATTGCTGTGATCAATAAGGCCATTGCGATCACAAAAGGATGAGGCCTTGAGGTAAAAATAGGAAACGCGGTGCGGATCGAGAAAATAATCAGCACTTGTGTGGTCATCGATTCTACAAACCAGCCGGTATGAAATAATACCTCATTGGCATTAAATATTTTCAACAACACATAGAACGTTAAAAAATCAAAAATAGAACTAATCGGCCCCAAAACACCCATAAAACGCTTGATTTGTTTCATGTCCCAATGCACGGGTTTACTTAAGGCTTTTGGGTCGACTCTATCAAACGGAATAGCGGTTTGAGAAATATCATACAATAAATTATTGAGTAAAATTTGGGTGGGTAACATAGGCAGGAACGGTAAAAATAACACGGCGCCCGTCATGCTGAACATATTCCCAAAATTAGAACTGCTGCCCATTAAAATATATTTTTTGGTATTAATGACCGCGCGTCGTCCTTCAATCACGCCGCGGTGGATGACCGATAAATCATGTTTTAGTAAAATAATATCGGCCGCTTCTTTTGCAGGATCAGCTGCCGTATCCACCGAAATACCGACATCGGCAACATGGAGCGCTGCGGCATCGTTGATCCCATCGCCTAAAAATCCCACGGTATTGCCTTGTGCTTGTAAGGCGAGAATAATGCGATTTTTTTGTTGCGGGGTAATGCGACAAAACACATGTGTGGCTTGTACCTGACGTTGCAAAGCGTCATCGGTTAATTGAGTAATGGCGTCTCCAGTGAGGATTTGACCGACATCAAAATTTAACATTTTACAGACATGCAAGGTGACTTGTTCATTATCACCGGTAATAATTTTAATTTGGATCCCGTCTTTTTTAAGTTGCTCTAAGGTTTTCGCCGCTTCCATTTTAGGCGGATCTAGAAATGTGGCAAAGCCAGAGAAGATGAGTTGGGTTTCATCTGAGATTGTCGCGGTTTGATGCGTGGCCTCAACTTCTTTGTAAGCAATCGCAAGCGCGCGATAACCGTCATCGCCTAAGGCTTCAAATTGCGTGAGGCATTGTTTTTTTTGCGCAGCGCTTAAATCTGCACACAGGGGAATGATCTCCTCAGGTGCACCTTTGACTATCAAGTAATGGGTTTTACCGTCAGAAACCAGCACTGAAATACGTTTGCGTTCAAAATCATAAGGGATTTCATCGATTTTTTGCCAGCCTTTTATCTCGGGTTGTTCATGCGCTAAAATGGCATCATCAAGGGGTGATTTAATGCCCGATTCAAAATGACTATTTAAAAAAGCGAGGAAAAAAATTTGAGGATCATCCTCACCTTGGGCATTAATTGTTTTAACCAAGCTAATATTGGCTTCAGTCAGCGTGCCGGTTTTATCGGTACATAAAATATTCATCGCGCCTAAATTATGCATCGCAGGTAAGTGTTTTGTGATCACCGCGTTTTTTGCCATACGCAGTGCGCCGCGAGATAGGGTAATCGTCATGATCATCGGCAGCAGTTCAGGGGTTAGCCCTACCGCCAAGGCTAAAGCAAACAAGAAGGATTCCAGCATAGGCCGACCCATAACGGTATTAATCAATAATACAAATAACACCATCATAATTGCAATCCGCAAAATCAGCATGCCAAATTTTTCTATGCCGCGCTCAAAATCAGTTTGTGGATGCGCACGCCCCAATAGACCGGTCATTTGGCCTAATTGGGTTTTTTTCCCGGTGATCAAAACGCTCATTAATCCACTGCCACTGATGACAGAGGTCCCCATGAGCAGTTGATTTGTTTTTTTATCGCCCACATTTTTTTCTAACGGAAAAGACTCCCCAGTTAATAAGGCTTGGTTCACATAAATGTCTTTGCCTTCAATCAGCTCGCCATCGGCAGGGATAAGCGATCCGGCTTGCAGCTTTACAATATCCCCAGGGACAATCTGGCTGGCAGGCACCGAGAGTATTTGGCCATCCCGCATGACACTGACGCTAACGGCGACTTGCTTTTGCAGGCTAGTAATGGTTTTTTCTGCCCGCATTTCTTGAAAAAAGCCTAGGGTGACACTTGAGAAAACAATAGTAGTGATAATCACAAAGCTTGCGACATCACCCGTGAGTGCGGATAACAGGCTGGCAAATAATAATAAAATCACCAAAGGATTACGAAAACGTAATAAGAATTGCAGCCACAAGGGCGCATGGGAAACCGCCGCAACCGAATTGGGGCCATACTGCACTAGACGGGCGCGGGCTTCTTGTTGACTTAGGCCTTGTATGGATGCGGTCATGCTATAGAAACTCATTAAATTTAATGTGTAAAGTATAGCGGGATTAGGCCATCAAATCCCGATTTCTAATACCCGTTCGGCACACTCTAAAAAGGGTAGAGAAATTTCACCCGTATCCTCAAATGACCACCATGCGGCTAGGGTTGCTTTTGCAAATAACCAGGCGATAATGCGTTCTCTGTCAAAGCCAGACATTTCAATTAAAACATCGAGCCTGCGGCGTAGCACTTTTTTAGTAAGCTCAGGCGTTAGCCGTGGCAGCGGGGTTTCATATTCAGGTTCACCGATAAAGCCTTTGGGATCTATCGCGATTGCGCCATTAGCCTTAGATAAAAGAATATTCGCATAATGTAAGTCCCCATGCAGTAATACTGGAGCGCTTTGAGAGTCTAATAATTCACGACTAATGCCTTGGGCATGGTCTATAAGCACACTCGGAAAAGGGCCGGTTTTACCGTCAAAACGCTGATACAAATCGTCAAATCCCTTAAATAAATCCGCTAGAGTTTGGAACGACCCGGGCGTATTCAGGGGTTTATGCAGCCGTTGCATTAATTCTACCGCTAAACGCGTGGCGTAGTCGGGATCGGTGTGAGTCTCGAGTAAAGTGCCAGGTTCCACCTTGTCCAGCAAAAACAGGCCCTGCTCTTCATCGGCTTGTAATAATTTCACTGCGCCCTGGCCGTTAAAATGCCGCAGCGCTGCGATCTCATTACACAAGGCTAGCGTGGGAAGGCCGCATTTTAAGACGGCCTGGCTACCGTCTGCGCGCGTAACTGGGGCAACAAAATTAAAACTCGCATCGGGGAAGCAGGCGCCTAGGCTTAACTGCCAGATTTTTTCGGCGCTCTTCAATAAAGCCGGTAAATCAGCCAGCCATTTCTTTCCTGTTTCAGGATGGCCTTTGATGATATGTTCCCTGAGTGCCGGGGGGCAGAATCCAACGCCCGTAAGGACTGTTGTTTGGTCGATAAGTTCCATAAGTCTTCCCTATTTCTATGTGAGCGATGGGGCATAGCAGTAGTCAATTAACAGTTTAAAGGTTAATATTATCACCTTGCAAGATCATAGCCAGAGTCAGCATGAAAAAAATTGCCCTTTTATCCAGCACCATTGCCTTTGGGTTGTTTGAACCTGAGCATCGTGATGCGCGCACATTCTCTTATGAAAAAGTGGCCTCTACGGCCGATCTCAGCCATTTTACTTTGGATTATGCTTTACTCCTACAGGCCTTAACAGATCAGCATTGCCTACCCACACTTGTGGCATGGAATGATCCGCATATTGACTGGCGCGCATTTGATGCGGTGTTGATTCATTCTCCCTGGGATTATTATGAACATCAAGACGCTTTCTTAAACGTATTGCGGGACATTGAAACGCACACGGTCGTATTGAATTCATGGAAAACAGTGGCTTGGAATAGCGATAAAAAGTATTTACAGGATTTAAGCGATGCCGGGATCCCCATTATTCCGTCTGCATTTATCAATGTTGCGAAGACGCCTGATATTTTAGCCGCTTTACCGAATTATAATTGGACGCAGGGCTATGTATTTAAACCCACGGTCTCGGCAGGTGCAAGTAATGTGTTTGTGATCACATCTAGCGAGCAAGCCGCGAAGATTTATACGCAGTATTTCCTGAATAAACATAATACCTTATTGGTTCAGCCCTTTATGGAAGAAATTCGCACAGAAGGCGAGTGGTCTTTAATATTTTTTGAGGGGCACTACTCGCATGGGGTATTGAAAAAAGCAGAAGCGGAAAATATATGGGTTAAACACTCCATGGAAAATCAAAAACACCTGCCCGATGAGTCCTTGATTAAAGCTTCGGTAGCGATATATCAGCGTTTAATTGCTTTGCGGCAAGATTCCCCGCTCTATACGCGTATCGATGTGATTAAACGTATAGAAGGCTTGTGCGTAATGGAAGTTGAGCAAATCGAGCCTTACCTTTATTTACATGCAAAAGCTGATGCTGCAAAAAAATTAGTGGCAGGCATTATAAAGCGGCTTTAATAGAACAGCTTATGAAAAATCTCCACCAAGGCAACCATTAGCCCCACACCCATCATCGCAATTAATACACGCTTGCCGCCTTCACATTGGTAGTAATGACTGAAATTGTTATGATAGCGGCCGCGCCAGACTAAGACTGCGGGTAAAAACACCAGTAAAATCCCAATGATTGCGCCGCTAAACATTAGGGCATAAACAAATAAGCCTGGAATATAAACACTAATGAGGACGGGTGGCAGCAGACTGAGCACCTGAGCACTGGCGCGCGGATTTTTCCAATTTAACTGCAAAAACGCATCATTTAAAAAATCAAAGACGATTTTTGCAATCGACATAAAACTGGTGGCCACCGCAAAATAAGCAAAAGTAATCAGCCCTGCACTCAAATAATGATTGTGGGTAATGGCCTGTAAAGCAGCAGTTAGGCTGGATATTTTTTGATCCGGCAGGGCATGGATCCCATGATCGCCTGCAAGCGGCATTGCCCCTAATACCGCAAATAACCATAAGATATACATGAGTAAGGCTAAAAAACTCCCGAGCATAATCACATGCACGGCCCGCATTTTTTCATCCCCACAATATTGGCGTAAGGAGGGGACGATCATCGGATAACCAAAACACAGTATGGCTAAAGGCAGCGTCCAAATCAGTCCAGAATAGTGTTGAACTTGTAAGTTAATGAGACTCACATGGGGTAGAGCGGAAGAAACCATAAATAAAAATATTAATAACAATACCACGACTAAATAACGTGTGTAACGTTCAAGCACAGCCATGCTGTAAAATACCACGATACCAAACACCAGCGTAAACATTAACACGATGGAATAATACGGTAATTCTAAAGTAAACGCTTGCTTTAATACCGATTGGGTGAGATCTGCGCTAATCGAAATATAGGCGACCAGCATGGCATACAGCATCGCTAAATAAAGCAGCGAGACTATGATTTTCCAAGGTTTTGATAAGGTCATGGATAATATAGAGACTAAATTTTGCTCCTCTTTCACCCAGTAACTGCATTCGAGCAATAATTTAGCACTATAGGTCATTACGAGCCATGCAAAAGTTAAGATCAGCACCGAAGGCAAAAACCCAAACACTGCAGTGACTAAAGGCAACGCTAAAATACCTGAGCCTATGGTATTGCCGATAATTAGGAAGCTGTTGGCGATAGTTTTTTTCACGACAAAGGTCCTGTGTGACGTGTGCATGAGGTTCTCAAAAATGCAACGGGTATAGAAATTATACACGGTTATTAAGTTAAGAGGAGCTTCATTTTAATGCGGATGGCGTTGTACTCGCACTTAGTCTTTCAAAAAAATGTGGTGAATACAAGGGCACAGATTGGATGCGTTCTTGGATCACAAATTTTTCTTTATGCACAGTTTCCGCTATCCGTTCTTTTAAAATGTCATCTTCTTCCTCAGTAATGGCTGCACAGGAAATAGTCAGGTGAGGGTTCCAAGTAATAAATTGTTCGAGTTTTTTGAGTTCACACGGTGTGGGGAGTATGCCTAATAAATAGATATGAGTGATGTGCTCAATTTCATAGGGGGTATATGCGTCTAGGATATCGCTTAAATCAGTAACATAAGATAAATCCAGTTCCCCATATTTTTCCATTTTTTCTTTGAGGCGAGAGATGTAATTGACTCTATTTTCCCAACAGTAAACTTCTATGACAGTAGAGTACTTACTTGCAGGGATATCGATATCTAATCGCTTGAGTCCCATTTGCTTGGCAAGATACGCAGAGACGTGTGAGGCCCGTAAGCCCGATATAAAAAATCCTTTAAGGTTTTCATGACGCACGAGGGATCGCATGATCTGCATGCTGTGGGCAAATGAAATTACACCTTCCGTCATAAATCCACTCGCAAGTACGTAAAGATCACGATCGAAATACTGTTGCATCACAGTTGGATTATGAAAAAAATTAACTGCACTCGTTTGGATAAAGTGTGCATTTTTTGCTTGCGCGTACCTGTTTTTAGCCGTATTAATACTAGCGCCGTTGCAATCTATGCCTACATAATCCCATACGAGATTCTGAAAAGCGGTTTTTTGTACCCAATGACTGTAATTTTCACCTGTGCCACAACCGGGTTCGATAATAACAGGATGACTGGACTCATCCTCAATAATTTTTTGTGAGACTAAATGGGCTAGATCACTATTAAGTCTCTGGTAAAACCCCTTTATACTTTCTGAGTATGTGCTTAAATTATCCCATTTGCTGGCAGGGTAAAGAAATAAACTGCCTCTGGAGAGTCTTTTGTAAAATAAGGTAGGCGCTCTTACTTCTTTAAATCTATTCGAGTTCAGTGCATATTTTTCAATAGTACCGTTGATCCCATGTAAGACCAAAACGCCTTGTGTTACTATTGCATTATAAAAAATGCGTATGCGATTGTATTTTCCTTGCCAGGGTTCTTGCAGGGTGAAATTGATGACAGCCCAGTCGTCGTGACCGCGGTTGGTTTCTAAATTCGTCCCATTTTCACCTATCAATGCCTGACTAAAGTCCTGCAAAAGGGTGATATTTTCACTGGTATCCTCTCCAATGTGTGGGGGCGCTATGGCTGCACTAAAAGACTCTGCGACCGCGGTAGGTAACTTTTGCAATTGATAGGTAGGCATATTAACTCTGGCCCTCGTCCCGACTATATGTTAGTTATGCTACATATAGGTGGTGCTCAAGTCAAGCCTAAGAATCATCTCCGTTTAGGGGTATCAATATGGTTTATACGCAGTATGCAATCCTTTATTGATTTATAAGGTTATTTTCAGGACTTACGAAAAATGCGGCTGTTAGGGTGTTTTTTGGCGATTTTGCGACAGCTTTGATCAAAAAAACATCCTTACAGCCGCATTTTTCGTAAGTCCTAATTTTATAGAAAGTGGCGCTTTTGTAATAGTCTATTAATTGACAATTCATATATATGTAAGATAATATTATCTATCAGTTAAAAATATTCTGAGGTATTCATGTTTAATAGCATTGATCTTAAGCAACTTATTTTAGAGCAGAAAGAAGAGCGTAGGTTGATGGGCAACGTTCCTCGTCAGCAATTCGTTAAAATGCAAGAATTTACCCAGAGTCGTTTTGTGGTTATCGTTATGGGTATTCGCCGTTGCGGTAAATCTACGTTAATGCAACAAATACGCGATTTACAGCCGGAACAGGATTTTTGTTTAAGCTTTGAGGATGAACGCTTAGTTTCATTTACACTAGACGATTTTCAAATCTTACTAGAAACCTTTATCGAACTTTTTGGCGAACAAAAAACGCTGTATTTTGATGAGATTCAAAATATAGTGGGATGGGAATTATTTATTCGTCGCATGCATGATTATGGTTATAAAATCTATATCACTGGATCCAATGCGAATCTTTTAAGTCGTGAACTCGGCACTCATTTAACGGGTCGATATGTGACCCTCGAGCTTTATCCTTATGCTTTTGCTGAGTATTGCATCGCAAGGCAACATCCTGTTGATATCACGCGAAAAACCACGATTCAAAAATCCATGCATAAAAAATGGTTGAATGAATTTCAAGTGGAAGGGGGATTTCCAGAATATTTACAAAATCCGATTAATGAGTATTTACGTACGTTATATGAAAACATTTTATATCGCGATATCATTAAACGTTATAATTTGCCGCACGAAAAGCCAATTAAAGAATTAGTGGTGTATTTAGCCAGCAATATCGGCAAAACTGTGACTTATAATAGCTTAAGTAAAACCTTGGGGTTATCCTCTGGCGCGACCATTCAAGAATATTTTGGATATTTAGAAAATTGCTATCTATTCTTTATCTTACATCGTTATGATGTTTCATTGAAAAAACAAATGATCGCCCCTAAGAAAGTTTTTATTATCGATACCGCATTGGCACGCGTGCTAGGGTTTAGATTTTCGGATGATATAGGGAGATTTTTAGAGAATATTGTTTTTATTGAGTTAAAGCGCCGATATTCTGAAAATATTTATTATCACCAAGGCAAATATGAATGTGATTTTATTATACGAGAAGGTATTAAAATTGTTCAGGTGATACAAGTCACACAGCATTTACGTGACATTGAAACCAAAGCACGGGAATACCGTGGATTATTGGAAGCCATGCAAGCTTATCAATTAAATTCTGGTATTATTCTCACTGAAAATGAACAGGGAGAAGAAGAAATCACAGAATCGGGAGTGGCTTACACTATTCATATTATGCCGATTACACAGTGGTTGTTGATGTAAATCTGATGGACACGGTGGTGCAGAATTTAAAATACGTTAAATGACGTTGACTTTGTCATTCAACACAGATTTAAGCCGAATGCTCTGTATTGCAAGTGGATTGTGATGATCATAAGTTAAATTGTATGGATTAATTCGTTAAAGTCAATTATGGGGAAGCATGGGTTTAAACCGGGTTGATTTTGCAGTAGACGAGGTAATAACTTTCCTTAAAGCCTCAATGCGTTTATCCGAATTGCCCAGATCGTGCGCGTTATTATGGGCATGCGCTCTTATTATTTGTAAACCGCGCGCGACTAGTATCGCGTCATACGCTTTAAGTCCGGCATTACTATTGTGGGGATAGGCGCTTGCAATAGACGATTGGGTCTGGCTTGTTTCAGGCATTTGCTGTGATGCAAGAGGACGCGCACTCTGGTCTTCTTCTTGATAAAGCGGTTGAAACCCTTTTTTCATGTCTTCAAACACGGTTTTTTTGAGTGAAGCATCATATAAGGCCGCCACCAACATCAATTGATACACCTGATTAAGATGGGTAGCATCCATGGTAATCCTATTTTCTGTTAAGACCGGTTGAGGTCCCATATAGTGATGGTTATCGGCCAGGTGCTTACAGTATGCGAGAAAGTTTTCCGCCTCTTTGGGGTTCAAAAGAGCCAGTTCAACAATAAATAATTTGCCATCCGGTGCTTCATTTTTACGTGATTGGCGAATATTGATCGCGGTGAAGTGGTGCGCGGATCGATTGGTCTCATCCCAGTAATAATAGATATGGCGCTGATACGGATATTGCTCATCCAGCACATCATAAGGCGAGCCTAGGCCCTTCAGGTCATAAGAGGCATATTTCCACATGTCAATTTCCTAATATAATTGTTATCAATTTATTTTATTGAGTTATAGGTGATATTTATTCTGAGCGTATGTTAGCATACTTTCATTTTTGGGGCAATAGGGGCGTGGTAGGCCCCATTTTCAGGTCGGTAGCTGACAATTTATGGGTTGCATCTTTGTGGACGGTTGTTTTGGCCAGGACTTACGAAAAATACGGCGGTTAGAGTATTTTTTGGCGATTTTGCGACAGCCATGAGCAAAAAAATACTCTAGCCGCCGTATTTTTCGTAAGTCCTATTAGCGACAATTCTTGGTGTATCCCATATATTCAGGATAAAATGTATTTTTTATCTGATGACCATAGGCAGCAATCTTTTCTACTCTTTCATCAATAGCAGCTGACCTATCTTCTCGGTTAACAAAATTATAGGCATTCATGTCTGTATCTTGAATAAATGCAAAGTCGCTATTTTTTTCAGGGGTATAGCAAGTCATTTGCAAATGATTAAATTTAAACCCAACCTTAGAGCAGAAAAAATTGATGATGCCCGTTGAAAGTGGCATAGGCATTGGAAATTCCTCTGGAGCCTCTTTTTGATTTTGTACATTCTTCCAATGATCGGACAAGCTCCACATTTCATGGGTTTTAGGCTGATATGCTACGGTTGCATTACGGTAGTGCTGTAATTCATTTTGTTCAGCCACTGATAATTTTTTTCCTTTATTTTGTTTTTTTAATAATTTAGGAAAACGGTATAAAACGCGTTTATCGCCTTCATTGATTGCAGATTCTATAATATCGTATTTGAAACTCTTTGCGGCTTGCCGATAAGAGCGAGAAGTACATTGCTCAATTAAATTGTGATACGCAAAGGTGGGCAGTTGCTCGAAACTTTTAACCGGTTGCGGACTATAGGGGGCATTTAGGCTGGGCTGGGAGCGTTGCTGGATATAATAGGATATCAAGCCTACGGTCAGGCCAAGCGCATAGATTAAGGGGGGTAACATCATAAGCCTCGTTGGTATGAAGTGGAGCTATAAAGCTCACATGCTAACATACTTTAGTGGCAAAAAAAAGGACGCCCCCCAAAAAGCAAAGCTAGCGTCTTATTATTTCGTTTGCGGGAAAGAATAGCCTTTTGGACTACGCAGATCCGGAAATGACGCATGCATATGCGCAATCTTCCAATCCTTTTCTACTTCCTCTATGACGATAGAGCCGCGTAAATTTTCAAAATGATGTGACTGTCCATCAATAATAATCGTAGTATGACACAGCGCGCTCGCCCATAAGCCGCTCGAAGGGCTCGGAAAAAATGATGCAATCACTATGGCTCCTTGCTCAGACTGACTCCAATCGCGTTGCAATTGGGCTTCTATTTCTTTAAGTCCTATACGATGCTCATCACAGACTGTGCCTATCAGTGTGGCATTGGGGGTGAAAAGCTCGAGCATTGTAGCAAGCGAGCGCGCGCCATAGGCTTCACAAAAGTGGAAGAATAATTGCTCAGCGTTGTTGAAAGGTTTTTTCATCGTTTAGTCCTCAATTTGAAAGCGTTAAGCGATGAATCGTAATGCCTAAATAATAATTGCGCTGTCCGGGATGTTTACGGACAAGCTAATAATAAGCGGAGTAATTCGCGCGTAGTGCTAAAATGAGTGCGTAGTTTTATTCTTTGCAGATAGGTTTCAACAGTACGTGTGGAAATATTTAATTGGTGCGCGATTTCTTTATAGGCAAAACCTGAGGAAAGTAAGCGTAAACAAGCTAATTCTTGTGCAGTAATGTAAGTGGGACCGTTTTTTCCTTGCACAAAAATTTTACCCTGGGGTAAACATATTTTTTCATAATTCACATCACGGGCATGGGGCGCAAGCGCGATGGGGTGTTTATTCATGAGCTTAATGAGCACTTGATGCTGCTTATCAAAGTCATACACAAAAGACTCTATGGCTTTTAATTTATTTAAATAAAAGCCTCCAGGTTGCGCGTGTGGACTAGGTAAAGCCACTGCAATCATATCGTAATAAGTAGGCGCGCGGCGCACATAAGTTAACCCGCTGCACACAGAAAATTTTTCTCGCACAATACTTACGGGATGCGCGGGCAATGCCTCATCCCATAAAAACCAGTAGGCACCTTGCTGGCTATGTTCGGATGTAAAAGACGAATATACCACAGGGGTATTATCTAAAGTTTGAAAATGCTCAGTCAGTCCGGTATTGTTCGTCAATAAGCCAATTGAGCCGTCGTTAAAACACCGTAAGTATTGAAAATAATTAAATCCGAATTGCTGCAGGAAAGGCTGGGTGATCGTTTGGATATTATCTTTGAGTAACCACGTAGGATGGTTAATATTAATGGCAATAGACATGGTTATCTTCTTTTGAAACCTAGGGCATAAAAGCAAAAGATGCCGCTTGCCTGGGGTTTTGTCAATCCCTAGGCATGGCAACTTAGTTATCCATCCTCCTGATCATATCTCATCATCTAGACGCAAGCGTTCTGGGTTAGGTATGATACGGAAACAGTAAAACTTTTAGAGGAAACAAAAATGAAAAATATAACGTTGATTTCTATGCTGATGTGTCTGGCTATGGTTTTGCCACTCTATGCCGATGATGTCGTGGATGCGACAGGTGATGCGGTAGGTAATACGATCGATGCGACTGGTCAGGCTGCAGGCGATGTTATCAATGCAACTGGGAATGCGGTGGGCGATACTGTCGATGCTACGGGTAATGCGGTTGAAAGCACGGGCAATGCGGTCGGTAATGCTGTGGATGGGAATGATTAAATAAGACCTGTCAGGCTGAAAGCAGTTATTCAGCCTGACATTGTTTTAAATGGCTCTTGAGGTCATCCCTGCCCCTCTTAGTCCAGAATAATTCATATAACCATAAAGCGGTTTTTTATCCAAAATCTTAAAGGGAATGTCAATAGTTGAGCGAGTAAGGCTTAAACCCATGAGTTAGTATTTAAGCTAACATTAATGCTGCAATTTTGGGGCCAATTGGTGTATCATACAAACAACCAAACTAGATAACTATAAAAACTGGGGATTGAGTTTTATGATGCCATTTAAGCAGCATCTACAGTCAACGACAGCGACATCAAGATTAGCCATACATAGCAAATCGGCTAACTTTTCAAAGCCTACGGCGCAGCTTCTTTGGAGTTATTTTCCAGAACTGCCTGTGCTGGATAATATCCTGGCCCACCTAAAAAAAACGGCAACCTTGCCTGATATGAAGGACGTTGGGTTTATAGGTGTTCAACATTTACTACCGACTACCGGCAGTTTATTTAAAATGTTTACCTTAATGGGCGCCCGCCCGGAAAATATGTTTTTTGCGGGGAAATGCTATTCTACTGATCCTGGGGTAGCCTATATACTCAAGCAATTAGGTTTGTATATTATTGATGGCACCAAGCCGGGACGCTTGGGTGAATATGTCAAAGCGCATAATCAGGATGTGAAAAAACTCTGGGAAGCCTTTCTTGACCATTGTAAAAAAAATAACATTAAAAAGATCATGATTCTTACGGATGGCGCTGCGGTGATTGATTACGCGCCGCCCTTAGATGACTACGAGGTCATTGCTGTGGATCAAACCCGCAGTAGTCGTTACAGTATGAATGTGCGTGAATCTCGCATCAAGATTATTAATGTGGCCCAGTGTGCCGCCAAGCAACTCTTAGAACCTCTTTTTATCCAAAGATCGGCACTCGAGCGATTAAAACCCTTGTTTGAAACCATAGATAAAGAAAAGACCGTAATTGGGGTAGTGGGCTATGGTGCAATTGGTAAGGCTTTGGTCAAATATTTAGTTTCAGCGGGTTATAAAACAGTGGTGTACGATCAAGATCCTATCGTCATGAATAGCATAGTTGTGACCCGTAATTTGACTAAGGCCAATAATTTATCTTATTTAATGGTGAATTCTCATTATATTTTTGGTTGTACTGGACAAGACATTACTAAAGGAATCAATTTATTAGCCATTAATGGCTGGGATAGACATATAGCGAGTCTTACTTCAGAGGATAAAGAAGTGACGGAGCTTTTATTAAATATCCAAAAATTACTGGATTCTGACAAAGGGGCGACCGTGGTTATCGATACCATGTCAGACATAGAGATCAAAACAAGCATGGGCAATAGACTTTTTGTGATCAAAGCGGGTTTGCCCTGTAATTTTTCTCGCGCCGAGACCCCTGATCCCGAGTTACCCTTTTCCCTAATACGTGGCTTATTAGCCTGCGCGGCGGTATTTGGTTTTAAATTATTAGAAAGCGGTGACCCAACGGATTCGAAAAATATTATGTTAGACCCTGAGGTGCAGCGTTTTGTGGTGGGACTCTGGCAAGCAGAATTAGGTGATTTGCAACAAAATGATCCAGAAATACAACAACTGCCGATCAATAATTTTCAGCACCCTAGATGGATAGCTGATCACAGTGTAGGCACGCTAGTGGATTATCCAAATAATTCTTTTAGTAACAACAAGCAATTTAAAGTAATGGCAAAACTTTAATTATTACTGATTTTTATGCACCCTCGCCAAAACGGGCTGTGCATACAAAACTCCTGATCTGGATATAAAAACCGATGATCTTCTAGCGCAATCTCAGCGCTTAGTTTTACTTCACCATAAATATCTTTTTCCGTGTGATAATAATCAAATTTGATATGCTTAAATTTAGGATGTTGCTCAAGAAAAGAAGAACGTTCTTTAAAGGTATCGATTAATAATTTGACTTCACGTAAATCCACCATAATGCGGTTAGATTTTTTTTCTAAAGGGGGAATACCTTCAACCAAGGTCGGTAAATTTAATGAGTAATAGACCGGCTGCTCATTCAGTTGATCTAATGAGCGGGTACCCATAAACGTAGGGTAATAGTTTTTTAAACCATACACTTGGGTAAATATGTCTTGTAACAGCCTAATCGGTGCGGCATCGTATTCCTGATCGATAGGGATAAACCCCGGGTAGCGATTCGACGCGATCGCAAATAAATGTTTCACCGTGTCAGCAATATAATGCCTAGGTTTTAAATTGCGCTTTTCCACGACTTCAATGATGGCTTGCCAAATAAATGCCCGCTCAATTTGGTTGAATGTAAATTGAATACGTTGCCAGCCGCATTGAAAAACGTAACGGTAAAATTCAGACCAAGCCAGATCTTTTTCCATATCAAACCATTTTTTTGAAAAAAGCAGAATTTCACAAGACCAGGGATTGGCGGTTTTCTCTTTTTCCGCGATACGTTTAAAAATTTCCCATTGATCACTTAAAGATTTGAGTTGGATATTATGCGGCAGACGATACGCTTTCATCAAACGGCTAATGCCTTGCTTTTCGGTAATGTGTGGCAGCATAAAAAGTGATCGGGCGCCCGCGGAGACATCCCATAAGGGCGCACTTTGGGTATGACTCAAATAATCCAGGGATTCAAACAATCCTATTAACGCGCCACTTTTAGCAAAATGCATAGGAATAATACGCTCATTATTGGTAATGAATACTTCACAGGAATTGTTTAACACTAATAATAACGGAATGGGACTATAAGCAAGGTTCTTGCGCGTTTTCACATTCAGTGTTGCTTCTGAGAAGGAGAGTAAGCCCTCTATTGTAGGCAGCTGTAATTGCCCCCGTTTGATCATTAAATCCCCAAAAGAATAATTGACTTTGTATAAAGTAAATGAAGGATCTGGACGTATGGCTTCAATACTATGATATAAATCAATATTAACGGCTTTGACCTCATTGCGTACTTCATTCCAAGTCAATTCTTGTAACATTACTTTATCCCTCTTTATTTTATTTTTAATGCGAGGATCACGCACAGCAGTAAGGCCATAGGCAATAAGAAAATAGCTAAATCAAAACCTAAGGTTGCAGCAAGGCCGCTCAATAAGGTTTGCGCAATCGCGCCACATAAAATAATCAGTGTGGATGAAAACCCTAGGGCAAGGCCTGCAAGCTGCGGATTATTATTGCTCACTATCATCGGATAAACCAATACTTGCGGCCCAGATAATAATCCTTTGATAAAAAATAAAAGGATGAGTATAGATAAAGGCAGAGGTTTAAATAAAATAATGATTAGAAATACTAACGCCATGAGCGCAGGACTTGCGATAAGCACATTTCGTTTATATTTTGAAAAATCTGCAATCGCACCTGCAATAGGGGTGCCGATTATCATGCCAATAAAAATCATCAGGGTGGCGCTTGTTGCCTCAAGTTTGGAAATCATATGCGCATCGACCAAATAGGATGCCCCCCAGGCCGCCCCTAATACCAACAAAGGAAAACTCATGATGCTCGCATAAAAACCACATAACCAATTTTGCATAGTGGTCATTATTGTTTTTAATTGTAAAAGAATAGGAATTTTTTCTATAGCAACACGATTGTTCTCGTTTTGAGGAGGCGGATCCACAAGCACTCCAAATAAGAGTATCGTGATCACGTAACCTAATAAGGCATTGAGTAACATGGCAGTATGCATGCCCAGGGTATTGACCACTAATAAAAAGGGCGTTTGTGCGCACAGGCCACCACATAACGCGATGGTAATGACTATACCCATTAACAGGGAGTTTTTATCTACAGGGAAGTAGCGCACTATCAGTTGAAAACAGCCCAGTATTGCAAAAGCATGGGCGCAACCGGTGAGGATCCTTGCAAAAAATAATACCCCAATGGAATGCCCGAAGGCGAACATTAATGTGCCGGTTGCAACCATCGTCATCGCGATGAGAATAATGCGGCGGGTAGAATATCTATCTAAAATTAAACCCGCGATAATTAAAAGTGCGGCTTGGGCATATAAAAAACTTGCCGAGAGTAGGCCGACCTGAAAAAGCGTGAAATGATTTGCCTCTACTAAATGCGGGCCCATGACATTAAAAAGATTCATTTGAAAAAATGAATAAAAGGGGAATAGGGCTGCGACTAGACAAGTAAGCCATGCCGTGCGTGTCATATTAAATGCTTGCATAAGTCCTCATATTGGCCAATTATCTAACTGTATAATTTGACCGCTGGATTTCAGCGCCTAATTTCATACTACCATAGTATAGGCCACTACGCTTTAATGACATTGTGGCTCATTTTGAAGGAGTGGTTATGGACCAACAATACGTAAAAAAATTAGAAAAAGCGATTGATAACTATTTAAGCAACATAACTGAGTTGCAAGATAAAATGGCTAAGGAAGAAGAGGCATTGCAAAACTGCCTGAAAGAACTGAGATTTCATGAAATTACCACTGAAATCGAAACTTATCAAGCTTATGCCAAAGTCCTTGCATAATGAGTTTTAAGCGGCATGCTGCGTGTGGCCGCTAGTTTTCGTTAATCCGTTGTGTGTGGTATTGAAACAAGTGTGTCGTAAGATGCCAATGTTTCCTAGAGACGCGCTTTAGCGTCTCTATTTCTTTTTCCATCCTGAGTAAGACACCTAATGTATTGAATTTTGCATGACTACTCCGCTTTGAACGGGTACCTCATTATCGCGAAAACTTTTTAGAGTATTTTCGCTGCCCGCCACGTGCGTGGTTAAAGGAGTTTGTGTGCCTTGTGCAGGCGGATGTTTATAGCGGTCTAGTTGCAAAACAATGTTTCGCTCTAAATCAACGATACGCGTTCTTGTGCTAGGCAATTTGACCCACTGATCTCTTAATTGTAGTAATTCGCTTTGTGCGAGGATTAAAGCATATCTTTGCGGATGATTACCTAAGTTTGCAAGTAATTCTGCCTGTGTAAAACAAGCACACACTAAATGTAGTTTAGGATGTTGTATCAGCGTATCAAATGAAACCCTAGGCGCGATATGACGGATCACGTCACTGTGGTGATTGATCGCTGCCAAATGCAAAGCATCGTATCCATTGCTATTTTTATCTTCAAGCGTATTAAGCGTTTTAACCTGCAGCATTGTTTCAACCATTTCCGTTGCACCATGAAATGCTGCAATATGTAATGCTGTACAATCACTGCCTAATTTATTGTGTAGGGTGGTTTTTGTTTTAAGATTAATATCAGCGCCTCCAGTGAGTAAAAACGCAACCGCGTCTTTGTCTTGTTGATTTGCAGCCATATGTAAAGCAGTCATCTCATTTTTATTTCTGGCATTGAAATCTAAATTTCTGCCCAGTAAATGTTCTATGACTGATAAGTCTTGATTTAAGACGGCTATATGTAAGACATTATTGCCTGCGAGGTTGGTGGCAGTGAGATCAATATCTTCACAGGCTAATAATTTATCTGTAATGTGTGTATGGTTGTTTTCAACCGTACACATTAATGGCGTCATGCCGAGATGATTTTTAAGGTTAATATTTACTTTTTGTTTATGGCAGGCTTCGATGACATCTTGGCCTTCAGCAAACAAAATATGCATCAGTGTATTTTTATCAGGCTTTAATGTTAAATTCACCCCAGACAATACAAGTTCTTTTGCTACTGAAAAGTGATCTTTGTTTATGGCAATGAGGAGTAAGTCAATTAATTCCTTAGGGGGGTATGCTAGAAAAAAATCAGCTGACAAGCATGCCTTGGCAACATGCGGCCAGCCTCTGCTGCAAGCTTTTTTAAGGTATTCTTTTCTTTCCTCAGCGCTAATTTTAGGAATGATAGCACCAATTAAAGAGCGATAATTTAAATTAATTGCCCAGTCTAATAGACTTTTTTTATTATATTGTCCACTAAAATTTGCGCCACCAAGAATAAGCAGTCTCATCGCTTCGATATTGTGAAAATCAAAAGCAACCCGCAAGGGAGTGTTTCCTTCTTCATTTAATACATCGATGTCGTTAATCTTACGTGCGTCGAGTAAAATTTTCATAATGACAGGATTACCCAGGTACGCTGCATAATGCAACGCTGTAAAACGATCATCTCTTTTAGTGCGTCCTACAAATTTAATGGAACAACTAATATTGATATCACAGAGATATTTTTCAACTAAAACTCTAACGATTGATACATGCCCATATTGAATGGCATACATCAAGGGCGTCAATTGTTTTTCAAACTGTGCATTGATATCCGCTTTGCCTTCTTCTATCAATGCTTCGACAGTACTTAAATGTCCATATTGTACGGCAGCATGCAGGGCTTCAAAATGGCTTTCAGTGTGGCAGCTCACATCAGCTTTTGCCTGAATTAATTTTTTAACAATGCTGGTGCGCCCAAATTTTGCAGCGGTAAAAAGGGGGGGCTGCATGAATGTATTTCTAGCATTAATATCAAATTTGCTTTGTGCAAGACACGCATCAATCACATTTTCCCAGTTATTTTGGGCAGCGACATGAAGAATGGTGTCATCATTTGCATTAATTTTTGTATCGAGGTTAACCCCACGTTTTATGGCTAATATGATGAGATCAATATCTTTATGCTTGACTGCAAATGATAATAAGTTGTCAAATTTTTTGATATCAACACTTTCAACAAAGTGTTTCACTAGATCGATGGCATCGGAATTAAGCGCACATTGCAACGCAAATTCGTTATTTTCATTTAATTCAGGAATATGTGTTGCGATGCACCCAGCTTGATAATAAAGATTAAATCGATGGGGTTTATTATTTATTTTGTCTTGATACAAACACGGTCCATAAGCTACCATGTTATTTGCTAAACGGCTTTGTTCCAGTTGATAACGATTGTTATGCGGTGTGGGTTGGGGGGCAAAATAGGTTTGTTTAGGGATGAGTGGGGTCAGATCGACACTGTTCGTATCGAGGATCACCGTGACGGCTGCTGCATTGATTTCCACGCAGGTATGTATATTATTAGCGATACGTTTTTGATTTTCTTCTTCGGTCAGTGCGGGTAGCTGAGATTGTTCATTATCTGTTTTTTCCGCGGCCGCGGTGGAGCGAAATACTAGGATATGATCGCTTAAAGTAAATCCTGTATTAGAATCTCTTAAAGCCCCAATTCTATCTCTTTCCTCGCCACTCAATGCAAACCACTTCGTCAGAAATTCGCGAATTAGTGGGTAGACATCTGGATGTGGTTTTGAATCGGTGGCTGCACCTCGGTCATTTTTTTTGCGACTGCTGACACCATTATCCAGACAGTCTTGACAAAGTTTTCTTAAATGTGGCGTAAATGTTTGTGCGGATTTATTTTCCCATTGGATGATGCCGTCAATATATTTTTCAAAAGATGCGGAAACTTGTTTAAGATTGCTCAGATCCTCGGGTGATAAACGCGTCGTAACGAATGAATCACAATAGCGTGGTTCATGATAACGTGTCGGATCTATTTGATATTGGCCATCAGAATTGACGCGATACATATGGTATAAAAAAGGTTTATTTTCTTGTCTATCATGCAAACCTACCCAATCTTTTAGCGGAATAATGGCTTTTTCATCATGACTGATAATAAATTTATGGTAGGCCAGGGTGCGATCAGGATTTTCAGTCAGGCTTTGTAAACTCTCCCCCGCATTTTCATAATGATTCGCTTTTATCGTATGCATTAGAATTTGTGCAACGGGTTCATTAGGTTTTGCGATAGCGATCGCTAATTGTTCACACGCAAGATTGGCGGGAGTAAAAGGGGATTCCACATAGGCCGCTGAGGTTTTCTTAATCGCTGCCCAGCGTATTTTAAATAAGTAGCGTAATTGTTTGTCTAATGTGGCCTCATCTTTGTATTCACGATCAAGATGTTTTAAATAGGCCAGCGTAGTCTGTATATCATTGAGGATATCGGTAATATACGGTTCACTTAATTTTGCTTGACGCAGTGTTTGTCGGATTTCAGGAATTCGAACACGTTCTAAGTGCTTGATTTGTTGCTGGAGGGTTTTTCTAAAAATCATGTAAGTATTCTAACACAGTTAATGGGAGGGATGCAATCACTTTTTGAGCCTGGAAAACTCTTAAGCTTTTGATAAATATATTAAATTAATATTTGAGGGGCATGGGACAATTTAAGGCATTCCCTGATAATCGCTTGATCTTTAAGCTATTTTTATATTGGCTGTCTAGTGCGTCTAAAGCGACCCTGCTTCCAATCAATCATAAATTAAGTGAACTAATTGATTAAACAAAGATAATGTGTTAGATCTGTAACTGCATACTTATGTGTTATCTTTAGAACTATATAATCTTTGGGATCCAGCAATGCATTACAATATCCTCAAAATTAAAATGACGGGCAAAGTAACGTTATCCCCAGAGGCGGGGGACGTAGCGGATCCGGTAGGCAAAACTATTAAATCAGTAACACTGCCTACCTCTTTTGAAGAAAGAGGACCCATCCAGCCTAACATTCTCACTGATAAAGCAGATTGCTATATTATATATCCTCCACGCTATGCTGCTTCTAACCCCGATTCGATAACAAAAACAATCTGTTCCTTATTTAATATTAAATCCGTGCTCCAAGTTCTTCATCGTGATGTGAATTCTTACCTCCCGCCTGTTGTTATCATAGGCACTCGAGAAACTACAAATTTTAATACAGAGGGTGTGCCGACCTATGGCGGTGGTGTAGTGTATTGCGCCAATGAAACAGATGCAGTCATTACGGCGGCCTATTACGGCGATTTGTATGCCAACCCCGAGATGCGAAAAAAAATGCCAGAGATGAGTTTGGTTTCGCAAACCCCTGCAGTGATTGCTGATAGTAGGATTCGAGCAAGAATAATTAGTAATTTGGACGGGTATCAAGCACCTCTGCCTACGGGTACGCTTAATAGATGGGTTTATAAAACCCATGAGGCATCAAATAACATAGCAAGCACGGTGTGTATGGCATTAAAGGATCGTGCAGATGCGCGCCCTACCCAGGAAATTATCGCTGAGACCTTGCGTATCCATGGTTACAAACTAGACAACACTATTGATGCAGGTCTAAAAGATATTTTGAATCAAGCCACTGCAATTTCTGCACCTATTGCTACTTACTAATAAAGTATTTTGTAATCGTGTACTTTTTGAAGTTTGATTCATGGTCAAATTTAGTTTGTTAAAGATAATTTTTAACTTTAACTTTTTGAACAAAAGTTATTTTGAATGTCATTGAAAGCTGGCGACAGGATTCGAACCCGTGACCCACTGATTACAAATCAGTAGCTCTACCAACTGAGCTACGCCAGCATATTTGGTATTTTCTAGTGTGGCTCATAATACTTAAATTTTCCAAGCTCTGCAATGAAAATAATAATTAAAGCGGTACAAACTTACCCTCGCGCTCGCAATAGGTGAAAATTTGCCCTAATTTAATATCAAAAAACCATAAGTGTATGGTGAGTTTTTTTAGCTTTACTTTTTCTGCAATCCAGGGGAAGGTCAGGCAGTTTTGATAAGATTGATCCAGCGCTGCTTTAGCGCATTCATCGCCATCGTGCGGATGCGGACCATGGTTTTTGATTAATGATACCCAAGAGCTAATAAAATCATTGTTCTCCACATTATCACTATTGAGTAGTGCTTGAATGCCGCCGCATTGGCTGTGTCCCAATAAAATCAAATGTCCCACTTCTAAAAAACGGATCCCAAATTCTAATGCGGCACTGGTACCGTGATGCATGGCATCTTTTTCAAAGGGAGGAATAATATTGGCCACATTGCGGACAACGAATAAATCGCCAGGATCGCATTGTAAAATTAAGGCGGGATCCACACGTGAATCGCAACAAGCAACCACCATGGCTTGGGGTTTTTGCCCGTAATCGGAAAGGTATTTCATGACCGACTGGTCACCCTGGGCGTATTTTTCTTTAAAAGTTTGATAACCTTGGAGGAGTATATTAAGCATGCCGTCTCCATATTATTCTATGACATTACCGAGGATCGGAATCGAACCGACACTCCCGAAGGAACCGGATTTTGAATCCGGCGCGTCTACCAGTTCCGCCACCTCGGCAAGCAGGCAAAAGTATATCATGGCTCCAATTGAATGTATAATATCTCCTTTAAACCGATGAGTAACGCTGATGTATACGCGTGATTTTGATTATGAATTGCCTCCTGAGCTGATTGCCACCCAACCCCACGCCGAGCGCACCCAGAGCCGCCTATTAGGCTTAAACCGGCAAACTGGGGCGATTACCCATGCGCATTTCTATCAACTCCTGGATTATTTGCGGCCCGAAGACTGTTTAATCCTCAATAACACCCAGGTGATAAAGGCGCGCTTATTTGGACAAAAAGACACAGGCGGCCAGGTGGAGCTGTTGGTTGAGCGGATCCTGGGTGATTTCAGTGCAATGACTTATATCCGCGCGAGTAAAAGTCCTAAAGTGGGTAGTACTATCCATTTAGCTGCTGAGATTAAGCTGATTATTGAGGAGAAAATTGAGGGCTTATACCGCGTGCGACTTATCGCCGATCGGTCGTTTTTATCCGTATTAGAGCACATAGGCCTCGTGCCTCTGCCGCCTTATATGCAGCGAGAAGCCGAGGATTTGGATGATACGCAATACCAAACCGTTTATGCTAAGGTCCCAGGCGCAGTCGCCGCTCCGACCGCAGGTTTACATTTTGATCAAGACTTATTACAAAAAATTAGCGATAAAGGCATTGCGATCGGCACAGTCACTTTGCACGTAGGCGCAGGGACGTTCCAGGGGGTGCGGGTCGAAAATATTACTGAACATCGCATGCACAGCGAATGGTTAGATGTACCCCAATCCGTCTGTGATTTAATTGCTAAGACGCGTGAGCGGGGCGGTCGCGTGGTCGCAGTCGGCACGACCGTGGTGCGCAGTTTAGAGACAGCCGCACTTTGTGGCGGCGAACTAAAACCTTATAGCGGTGAGACGCAAATATTTATTTATCCCGGGTTTAAATTCCAAGTCGTCGATGCCCTGGTGACTAATTTTCACTTACCGCGCTCGACCTTACTGATGCTCGTATCCGCTTTTGCAGGCCGTGAATCCATACTGGCCGCTTATCAAGTCGCCATTGCCGAGCGTTATCCCTTTTTCAGCTACGGCGCTGCAATGTGGATTGCTTGAAGTAAACCAGGCTTACTCACAATCATTTGCGCTTTTGGCGATAAACAGGTAGATTAGCAATCTTTCGATTTACAAGATGAGGATAAACGATGGACTTCTTTATTAATACAGCCATTGCGGCGGACACAGCAGCTGCTGCTGCCCCTGCAGGTTCAGGTTATCTTGAAATAGGCATGCTAGTCTTTTTCGTACTTATTTTTTATTTGCTCATTTGGCGTCCTCAAGCGAAGCGCGCTAAAGATCACCGCAATGTGTTGAGCTCGCTTGCTGTGGGTGATGAAATCGTAACGAGCGGTGGTTTAATCGCCAAAATCAGTGAAATCAGAGAAGATTTGTTAGTTTTAACGGTGGGCGATAATGTGACCCTGTATTGTCAAAAACATGCAGTGACGTCAGTATTACCTAAAGGCACGCTTAAATCCTTAGATAAATAACGTACACAAAAAAGATGGCACTTAATCATTATTCAACTTGGAAGAATATTTTAGTCACACTGATTGTGATCTTAGGTGTTCTCTATGCGTTACCCAATTTATTTGGTGAAGCGCCTGCCATACAAATCTCTGCGCTAAAAGGCGGTATCGATCCTAAAACCATCGAAACGGTGGAGTCGACTTTATCTACGGCGCAAATTCCTTATCAAATTGAAACCACCGAAGAGCGGATCCTCGTGCGATTTGATGACACGAATGCGCAGCTGATTGCACGTGATTTAGTGGCGCAAAGTATCGGGGATTCCATGGTGGTGGCCTTAAATTTAGCCCCCAAAACCCCTGAGTGGCTCAAACTCTTAGGCGCTAAGCCCATGAAGCTGGGCTTAGATTTGCGCGGGGGCGTGCATTTTCTTATGGAAATTGATACCGCGTCTATCATGACGCGTCGTTTAGATACCTATCTTACGGATGTACGTACCCGTTTACGTGAAGACAATATCCGTTATCGCAAAATTGAGCTTAACGCGCAAAATGAACTCCAAATTCGCTTTGAAGATGAAGCGACGCTGCAACAAGCCGATCACTTATTAAATGCCGAATTTCCCGGCTTAGAACTATTGCCGGTACAAAATGACAACGCTTATCTCTTACAAGGCGGCTTATCAGAATTAGAGGCGCGGGAAGTGTTGAATTATGCCGTGGATCAAACCATGATGACTTTGCGTAATCGTGTGAATGAACTGGGAGTATCTGAAGCCGTAGTTCAACGCCAAGGTGCGCACCGTATCGTCGTAGAATTACCGGGCGTACAAGATACCGCGATGGCCAAAGAAATTTTGGGCAAAACAGCTACTTTAGAGTTTCGTTTAGTTAATGTCGATCGTGATGTGAATAATGTGACGTCTACCTCCGTGCCTGCTGACAGTGAACTGCTCTATGAAACCAATGGCACGCCGGTTTTAGTAAAGCGGCAAGTAATTTTGGCAGGGGAGAATATTATCGGTGCACAAACCGGCATGGATGAATTTGGTAAACCGTCTGTTTCCATCCAAGTGGGCGGCGATGTGCGCAACTTCTCTCGGGTCACCGGGGAGAATATTGGCAAACCTTTGGCTGCAGTATTTATTGAAAGTAAGTTTATCAATAAAGAAAACAATGGCGAAATAGTGCGGGAAGTCAAACACATCAAAGAAGTGATTAGTGTTGCAACCATTAATAGTGCACTGCCTAATCGTTTTCAAATCACAGGGTTATCCAGTGCAGAAGAAGCGCGGACTTTGGCCTTATTATTGCGTGCCGGGGCACTGCCTGCGCCGATAGATATTGTTGAAGAGCGCACTGTCGGGCCTAGTTTAGGCGCCGATAACATTAAAGCAGGGATTTGGTCGACGATTGCAGGCTTATCTTTAGTCTTGCTGTTTATGTTATTTTATTACCGTGCATTTGGTTTGATTGCGGATATCGCGTTAGTCATTAATTTAGTTTTGATCATTGCCTTATTATCCGTATTAGGCGCAACCCTGACTCTGCCGGGGATTGCCGCGATAGTGTTGACTTTAGGGATGGCGGTCGATGCCAATGTGCTTATTTTTGAGCGGATCCGTGAAGAATTAGCACAAGGCAATGGGATACAAGGCAGCATTTACGCCGGGTTTGAAAAAGCCTTTCTGACTATCATTGATGCGCAGTTGACTACGTTTATTGCAGCGCTCGCTTTATTTTCATTAGGCAGTGGACCGGTAAAAGGCTTTGCTGTCACCTTGATTATTGGTTTAATTACTTCTGTATTTACGGCAGTAGTGGTTTCCCGGGCTATAGTGAATAAATGCTATGGTGGCCGCAATATTAATAAATTATCGATTGGTAAATAGAGAACAGCATGCAATTATTTTCATCTCCCATTGATTTTTTAAAGTATCGCAAATTGACTGCACTGGTCTCAGTGATTTTAATCGTGGGTTCGTGTTTCTTTTTATTTGCGCGCGGGCTTAACTTTAGTTTGGATTTCACCGGGGGCACGGTGATTGAAGTCGCCTATCCCGAACCTGTGCAAGTTGCGAATGTGCGTGAAGTATTAGCCCAGGCAGGATTTGGTGATGCCGTGGTGCAACATTACGGTTCAACCCAATCCGTACTTATCCGTCTTGCCCCGCAAGAAACTCAAGGGGTCGCTTTAAATCAAGCCTTATTAGCCGCGCTACAAGCCGAAAATCCCGCAGTGGTATTAAAGCGTGCCGATGAAGTGGGCGCGCAAATTGGTAAAGAAATGGCAGAGCAAGGCGCGCTGGCTATTTTGATTGCATTAATTGGCACAGCGATTTATATCGCGGTGCGTTATGAGTATCGGTTTGCGATTGGGGCAGCGGTTGCCTTAATGCATGATCCCCTCGTGATTTTAGGAATATTTGCGATGCTGCAAATTGAATTTGATTTGCCTGCGCTGGCCGCTATTTTAGCCATTATCGGGTATTCACTCAATGATACGATAGTGGTCTTTGATCGCATCAAAGAAAACTTTTTAAAAATGCGGAAAAATACCACAGAAGAAATTGTGAATGCGTCTTTAAATCAAACCCTGAGCCGGACCCTCATGACTTCGTTTTTAACCCTACTTGTGGTGATCGCCTTATTACTCTTTGGCGGCAGCTCCTTGTTTGGTTTTTCCTTAGCCCTGACCATTGGTATTATCGTCGGTACCTATTCTTCTATTTACATCGCAAGCAGCTTATCGCTGGCCTTAGGATTAAGCCGTAAAGACTTAATTAAAGTGATCGAGAAAAATGCTGTCGAAGATGAGCGGCCTTAAAAAGCGCTAGTTATTAATTTTTTTTATTTAATATGACAGGCGAGCAAGCTTATTGCCGATGGCTATCTCACTTTTTAGTCCAGGGTTAATAAGTCAATATGCAATTTTTTTGCTACTTTTATGAACTGTTTATCTAGTGTTGCAAATTTTTCAGCGCGTGTGCTTGATGCCAGATGTAATGCATCTGCAAAATCAAAACCTGCTTCATACCATTGTAAAGTTTGAGTAATGGTCTGTGCATCTTCAGCGGTGACTTGGCTAAGACCTAGTAATTTATTAAATGAATTAAGAATGGTTTCTGTATTTAGTTGATAGGTATACCGTAGCACCCATTCTGTTTCTAAAAACACGCTTTTTGCGATAAAGATAGCATTTTTTTCAATAAGTTCCACCACATATTGCGCTTGCTTAGGATCATCATTAGTTAATAGCCGCACAACTAGATTAGTGTCAATTGCTATCATGATGTTGCTTAACTCCCTGTGCAATGCCTTGCTCCATTTCTTCTAGCGATTTCTTTTTACCGCTGTATCCTGTGCAACCTAATACCTCTTGAACACTGCTGGTTTTAAAAGCTTTTGCAGGTTTAAGTAAAATTCCTTCTTCTATCTCGATTACAGTAAAAGCTAGTCCAGGCTGCCATTGATGGGCATCACGAATCGCTTGCGGGATAATCACCTGCCCTTTACTGGATAAACGTGTTGTTTCCATAAGCGCCTTAAAAAGTAAGATTAAAGTAAGATTATAGTCCTTTGCTCAAAGTTTGCAATACCCTAATTAGAGTAATCGTTACTTTGGGGAATATTGCTCTTAAGTAAATATGTCAATGTAAATACAGGGTTTTGGTCGCTATGAGGGGTTTGAAGCCCTTGGATTCATTGCTTGCAAGAGCGGTGCAATCATGACTGCATTGGCGGCAAGCAGACAACCGGATTGGAAAAAAGGCTCGCAGCCGGGGGGCTCGGTAATGACTCCACCGGCTTCTTGTACCAGCAAAGTTCCGGCAGCGATATCCCAAGGGGCTAAGCCCCAACCCGCCATGGCATCTAAACGGCCTGCGGCCACATAGGCTAAGTCTAGTGCGGCCGAACCACTGCGGCGGATCCCCGAGACTTTTTGGGTCAGGGATTGACGGATTTCTTCACTACGCGCCAGAGGAACGGGCGCGTGACGAAAACTAATGCTGATTAAACTTCCGTCTAATTTACGGCTTTGGGCAACGCGTAGGCGACGGCTATTAAGCTGTGAACCGCGTCCGCGCGTGGCGGTAAAGAGCTCTTGCCGAATGGGATCATAAATCACCCCATGTTGAATAGTGTCGCCTTGTTTCAAGGCTATAGACACACAAAAATGCGGGTAACCATGGATAAAGTTAGTGGTGCCATCTATGGGATCCACTATCCAGGTATATTCGGTATCATAGCCCGGTGTTTCTCCAGACTCTTCGCACAATAAACCGTAATCGGGATAAGATTTTTGCAGAATTTTAATAATGGCTTGTTCGGCACGGATATCGGCATCCGTGGTATAACTATTGCCCGGTTTTTTATAGAGTTTAACTTCATCCAGGCGCTCGAGGGCTCTAGTAATAATATCGCCTGCTTTACGCGCTGCATCGATGGCAACATTGACTATCGGGTGATGCATGAGTTATCTTCCTGGTTTAAAAAGCAAATTTAGTGCGCAGGAAGCATATCATAATCCCATGAAATTAGGTTAAAATAGCCCATGAACTTGAATAATATCCGCATCGTGCTGCATCAACCGTCCCATCCAGGCAATATTGGCGCAGTGGCACGCGCGATGTGGACGATGAATTTATCCCATTTATATTTAGTCCAACCTAAATCCTTTCCTGATCCCATTGCGACTAAACGCGCAACCGGAGCAGAAGCGCTCCTGGAGCACGCGGTGGTGGTGGACACCCTGGATGAAGCGCTCGCTGAATGTGGCCTTGTGATAGGCAGCAGTGCGCAAACGCGCCATTTACCTTGGCCTATTTTAAGCCCACCTGAATGCGCCCAAAAAGCGGTGCAACAGGCATCTAAGCAGCAGGTCGCTTTGGTATTTGGCCCGGAACGTACGGGTTTATCCAATGAAGAATTACAACGTTGTCATTATCAAGTCGCTATCCCCGCTAATCCTGCTTACAGTTCGCTTAATTTAGCGATGGCCGTGCAAGTGATCTGCTATGAAGTCTATGGCGAATTTTTAAGTCATCATGCAACAGAAGGTGTGATGCGTGAACTTGCAAGTGATGCGCAATTACAAAGTTTTTATGGCCACCTTGATAAACTTCTCGATGCTGTCCATTTTCGAAGACCGAGCTCTTCACCCGATCTTATTCCCAAATTAAAGCGCATTTTTAATCGTGCAGAGCTCGATGAAGATGAAATTAATTTACTGCGAGGGATATTTAAAAAAATATGCAACGACCCCTCTATTTAGATTATGCCGCGACAACCCCGATGGACACACGTGTGCGTGAGGCCATGTGGTCTTATTTAACCCTAGACGGTGAGTTTGGTAATCCCTCCAGTATCCATGCTTATGGTAGCGCAGCAATGCATGCCGTAGATATTGCGCGCATGCAAGTGGCACAACTCATCGGCGCAACCCCACAAGAAATCATTTGGACATCGGGTGCAACTGAAGCCAATAATTTAGCATTAAAGGGCAGTGCTTATTTTTATCAAAGTAAAAAGAAACATATTATTACCGTTAAAACTGAGCATAAATCCGTGCTGGATCCCTGTTATGCCTTGGCCGAGCAAGGCTTTCGGGTGGAAATGTTAACGCCGCAAAAAAATGGTTTAATTCCTCTTCAAGACTTGATGATGAGTATTTGCGATGACACCTTATTGGTGTCAATCATGCATGTAAATAATGAATTGGGCGTGATCCAAGATATCCATCAAATCGGTGCCTTAACGCGAAAAATGGGCATTTTATTGCATGTGGATGCGGCGCAAAGCGCAGGCCGTGTGCCCATAGATGTGAAAGCCATGAATATTGATTTACTCTCCTTATCGGCACATAAAATGTACGGCCCTAAAGGCATGGGCGCTTTGTACGTGCGGCGTAAACCTCGCGTGCGCCTGACACCTTTAATGCATGGCGGTGGGCAAGAGCATGGCTTGCGGCCTGGAACCTTACCCACCCATCAAATTGTAGGCATGGGCGTGGCTGCCGAAATTGCTTTACAGGCGCTACCTGAAGAGATGCCGCGCCTTGCCCGCTTACGTGATGAATTATGGCAACAGCTTAAAGTTATTCCCGGGATAGACCTTAATACTGATTTTGCGCATGCGGCGGCAAATTATTTAAATGTGAGTATTGCAGATGTCGATGGGGAAGCGTTGCTGCATGCGTTGCCTGGGCTAGCCTTATCCATGGGCTCGGCGTGTACCTCTGCACAATACACCCCGTCTCATGTGTTAAAAGCCATAGGCGTATCGGATGCCCTCGCGATGAGTACGTTACGGATGACAATCGGGCGATTTACGTCAGAAGATGAAATATTAAGCGCCTCAATGGCCATAAAAAATGCAGTTCTGCATTTACGTCAGGATAGGCTGTGATACAATGTGTTTCCAAAATGACAGGTGAAGTATGAACATCTCTTTGACGCCCGCTGCAGCCTTGCACATTGCCCACGTTTTAAAAAAACGCGGCTCGGGTATTGGTTTTAAGCTTGCTGTGAAAGACAGTGGTTGTTCAGGCTATTCCTACGTCATGGGTATTGCCGATGAAATTCATGCTGACGATGAGGTGCTGATCAGCGAAGGCATCCAGTTGGTGATCCCTAAAGAGAGCGTGAATTATTTACAAGGCACAGAAATTGATTTAGAAAGCCGAGGCTTAAATCGGAAGTTAATTTTTAATAATCCACAAGCCGTTGATGCCTGTGGATGTGGTGAGAGTTTTAGTCTAAAAGAGGAGTAGCATTATGGCCATCGAGCAAACACTGTCTATCGTCAAACCGGATGCGGTAGCAAAAAATTATATCGGCAAAATTTATCAACGGTTTGAAGATCAAGGCTTACGCATAGTCGCTGCAAAAATGCTGCAATTATCCCGCAAACAAGCTGAACAATTTTATGCCGTGCATCAAGCCCGCCCTTTTTACAAAGATTTGGTTGAATTCATGAGTCGCGGACCCGTGATGGTGCAAGTGCTCGAAGGTGAGAATGCGATTGCTAAACACCGAGAAATCATGGGGGCGACTAATCCTAAAGAAGCGGCGCCAGGCACGATCCGCGCTGATTTTGCAGCGTCTATCGATGAAAATGCAGTGCATGGTTCTGATGCTGCGCAAACCGCTGCCGAAGAAATTGCCTTCTTTTTTGCCAAAAGCGACATGTGTTGCCGTTAGGATCCTAAAGTAATCGCCTGCTATCCCATGAGTTAGGAGGCGATTACCTTCTTAAATAAAAATGCAGGACGCAATGAAAAAAATAATCGTCTTACTCGCATTCCTATTCGCACTCAATGCTTGCTCGCTTAAACAGATCCCTGAGAATACCACGGCCGCGAGCTATAACGTGCAATTAGGCCTAGGCTATTTGGCGCAAAATGAAAGAGTACGCGCCAAAGAAAAATTATTGCGTGCTTTAAATCAAGCGCCCAATACCTTAGCGCCACATTTGGCGCTTGCCTATTACTATGAAACCGTAGATGAGCAGGCTAAGGCACAATACACCTATCAACACGCGTTAAAAATTCTGCCCAAGTCCGGACAGGTCAATAATAATTACGGCGTATTTTTATGTGCACAGGGAGACTACTCTCAAGCTTTAGTTTATTTTGAACGCGCGCTGCTAGATCCCTACTACACGAATACCGCGAGCGCGTATGAAAATACGGCCTTGTGTATGGCCAAAATGAATAATGCTAAGGCCGCCAATTATGCCTATTTAGCGGTGCAACAGGATCCTAAGCGCAGTGGTTTATTTTTTAAACTCAGTTATTTACTCGCTGAGCAAGGTGAAACCCAGCAAGCCCTAGCTTATTTAGATGAGTACCATCAGCTGAATGCACCGACGCAAGCAAGCATGGCCTTAGTGCGTAAGTTAATCGGAGATGACGCTTAGGATATCGAAACTTTCGATAATCATGTATACTCTCGAGCTTTTATCCCTAGAACTATTGTTAAGAAAAACGTGACCACTCTACAAGCAATTCGTGGCATGCATGATGTCATGCCAGCACAGATAGGCGATTGGCAGTACCTTGAAGCACAGTTGAGGGCACTCACTGCGGCTTATGGTTATCAAGAAGTGCGCTTTCCTATGCTTGAACCCACCACGTTATTTAGTCGCAGTGTGGGCGAAAATACCGATATCGTGGCAAAAGAAATGTATACCTTCTCCGATCGCAATGGTGAATCGTTAACCTTGCGTCCTGAAGGCACCGCAGGCTGTGTGCGCGCAGCGCTAGAGCACGGTATTTTATTTAAACAAACGCAGCGTTTATGGTATATGGGGCCGATGTTTCGTTATGAACGGCCACAAAAAGGGCGGTTGCGTCAGTTTCATCAATTTGGTCTGGAAGCCTTTGGCATGCCGGGCCCGGATATCGATGCAGAAATTATTGCACTAACGGCGCGCCTATGGCGCAATTTAGGCTTAGAGACAAAACTGCGTTTAGAAATTAATTCGCTAGGCACTCTCGATACACGTGTACGGCACCGTAAAGACTTGCTTGAATATTTAAATGTCCATGCGCATGCCCTAGATGAAGACAGTGTGCGGCGGCTCGCCACAAATCCCTTGCGTATTCTAGACAGTAAAAATCCCACGATGCAAGCATTGATTGCTAAGGCTCCGCGCTTACTCGATTTTCTTGATCAAGAATCTAACGATCATTTTGCGCAGTTACAAGAATTATTAACTACGCTCGGTATCGCTTATCAGATTAATCCCCATCTAGTCCGCGGCTTAGATTATTATACGAAAACGGTTTTCGAGTGGGTTAATGAAGAGATGGGTGCACAAGGTACTGTTTGCGCCGGTGGGCGATATGATGGTTTAATTACCCAATTAGGGGGGGAGGCGACTCCTGCAGTCGGTTTTGCATTAGGATTGGAACGCTTAATTAATTTATTACATTTAAGTAAGCCAGCCCAGCAAAGTGTTACCCCTGATGTATATTTTGTATTATTGGGTGAAAGTGCAGTACAATCTGGCTTGGGTTTAGCTGAACGCTTGCGTGATGCGCTGCCAACCTTGCAGGTGTTGATGAATGCAGGGGGCGGCAGTGTGAAAAGTCAATTTAAGCGTGCGGATAAAAGCGGGGCAAAGTATGCCCTGGTTTTAGGTGACGATGAAATCCGCGCAAACGTAATTGCGCTAAAAGATTTACGCGGTGACTTCGCTACCCAATTGTCGATTGAGGAATTGATTAAGTTTTTTGAATCAACTTTACATGAAAGGAGAGTCTTGTGAACGCAATAGCAACGGAAGAAGAAAGAGTAATGATGTTAAAAGTGTGGTGGCAAAGAAATCGGGGTTGGCTACTCGGTCTCGTAGTCGTATTTGTTGTCGGCTTTTTTGGCTATAAATACTATTCCGGAGAGCAGTTAAAACGCGCAGAGCAGGCATCCCTTCTTTTTACAGACTTTTTTGGCGCCTATGAAGCCAACGATATGGAACGTGCTAATACCGTGGCCGCACAATTGCAAAAAGATTACAAAAATACGCCTTATGCGAACAGTGTAGCGTTATTTTTTGCACAAGAAGCGGTCGATCAAAATGATTTGGCCAAGGCAGATGAGCAACTCTCTTGGGTGATTCATAACGGTGCTGGTTTTGCGAAAGACATAGCCAGAGCCCGTCTTGCGCAAGTTAAGTTAGCACAACAACAGCCTGATGAAGCTTTGAAATTAGTCAATGAAATTTCTCCAGGCAGTTATCAACCCTTGTATGATGATATTAAAGGCGATGCCTTGGTAGAATTAAAACGTTACTCAGAAGCGCGCACCGCTTATATCGCTGCGCTAGAAGCGTACCGTGCTTTAGGATTTGAAACGCATCTTCTTCAATTTAAAGCTGATGCCTTACCGCAAGGATAGTTTGTTTATGATTAGATATAAATTTGTCATTGTGCTACTCAGTATATTAATGCTGACAGCGTGCGGAGCCAAAATATTAAAGACTCCTCCTCAACCTTTAACGTCTTATCCTCTGGAAATGTATTTGCAAGAAGAGGGATCAGTTAAGACCGGTAAAGGCGATGGCAAAATGTACTTGCGCTTGCAGCCCGCCATCACCGATGAGCGTGTTTTCACTGTCGATTACCGCGGTGTGGTGGGCGCATATAATGCACACAGCCTCAACCGTCTCTGGCAGCGTCGCATTGAAGACGTGGAAATTACCGGCGGGGCAGGTGCAGGTTCTGATTTAGTTTTAGTCGGCACCCAAAAAGGCGAATTGATTGCGCTGAACCAAGCAAAGGGTGAGGAAGTCTGGCGTATCCAATTAAGCGGAGAAATTTTATCCGCGCCGCAAAGTGCCGCCGGTATAGTGGTGGTATTGACTGAAGACAGTCGCGTCCATGGCGTTGATGCCAGCAATGGTAAAAGCCTATGGAGTTATCGCCATGCTGCACCTTTATTACAATTACGGGGTAGTGCACCCGTTATTATCGATGAAGGTGTGGTTTACGCTGGTTTTGCAAATGGCTTTGTGGTGGCCTTAGATTTGACTACGGGTGAGTTACTCTGGCAAGAAGTGGTCAGTTATCCGCGGGGCCGCTCTGAGATTGATCGCATCGTCGATGTCAATGGCCGTATGGTGGTTTATGGCGGCGTGTTGTATGTGGTGAATTATCAGGGACGTGCGATTGCTTTTGATGTGCATGCCCAAGACTTATTATGGGAGAAAGAAATTTCTTCTTATGCCGGATTGTCCGTGAATCAAAAAGCGGTATTTATCACCGATGATGAAAGTAGGATTTGGGCTTTAGATCGTGAAACTGGGGAGACGCTCTGGCGTCAACCGGATTTACGCCACCGTGAATTAACCGCACCGACGGCATATATGAATATGATCGTCGTCGGCGATCTGGATGGGTTTGTGCATATTCTGCGTGCAGACACCGGCCAAATCGTAGGCCGCACCCAAATAGATTCTAAAGCGATCCATACGCCACCGATAGCCTGGGATGACAGCTTGTTTGTATTAAGCAGCAGCGGCAAGCTCGCACGTTATGTGCTAGTACCTGTATCATGATCCCAGCCATTGCGATTGTGGGCCAACCCAATGTCGGGAAATCGACCTTATTTAATCGTTTAACAAAAAGTCGGGCAGCAATCGTTGCCGATTATCCGGGGGTAACGCGTGACCGTCACTACGGTCATGCGGATTTAGCGGGTCGACATGTGATGTTGATCGATACCGGTGGATTAACCGATGATGAAGCGGGGCTCGCCTCCCCGGTCGCCAATCAAGTCAAACAAGCGATTGCTGAATCGCAATTCATATTATTTGTAGTTGATGCGCGCTTGAGTTTAACGCCTGCCGAGCAATACATTGCCAATTATCTGCGCACGGTGAATAAACCGGTGTTAGTGGTGGTCAACAAAGTCGATGGTCTTGATCCTAATAGTGCAGTTGCTGATTTTTATGCCTTGGGATTTACCACCGTGTTGCCGATTGCGGCCAGCCAAGGTTCAGGAATAGGCACCTTAACCGAAACGATTAATGCTCTTTTACCTGAAATCACGGTTGAGAATATTGAGCCGAATGTAGGCATTAAAATTGCCATCGTTGGGCGGCCTAATGTCGGTAAATCCACGTTAGTCAATCGTATGTTGGGCGAAGAGCGCGTCATTGCGTTTGATGAACCGGGGACGACGCGCGATAGTTTATTTATTCCGTTTGAGCGTATGGGCGTGCCTTATACCTTGATTGATACCGCAGGGGTACGCCGGCAAGGGCGTATCGATAAAGACTTAGAAAAAATTTCCGTGATTAAAACCTTGCAAGCCATTGATGCGGCGCAAGTGTGTGTGCTATTAATTGATGGCCAAGAAAATTTAACCGACCAAGATTTACATTTACTGGCTTATATTTTAGAAGCCGGACGCTCTATCGTTATTGCGGTGAATAAATGGGACGGCTTAGATGATTATGCGCGCGAGCAAATTAAAATCACCATGGATAGGAAATTAAAATTTGTCGATTTTGCAAAAACATTTTTTATTTCGGCAAAACACGGCAGTAATGTGGGCAATTTATTCCCGGCCATAGAAGAAGCCTATCGCAGCGCGATGTGTGAATTACCGACCAATCGCTTGACCAGCATTCTTGAGAAAGCCACCGCCATGCATCCTCCGCCCTTAGTGCAAGGCCGGCGCATTAAATTACGCTTTGCCCACGCTGGCGGGCATAATCCACCGACCATCGTTATTCACGGCAATCAAGTCGATCATGTACCGACATCGTATATCCGCTATTTAAGTAATACTTATAGGCAGGTTTTAAAATTAGTGGGTACGCCAATTAAATTAGTATTTAAATCCGGCGAGAATCCTTTTGCAGGGCGCAGAAATTTACTGACCCCGAGACAAATGCGTAAACGCGAACGTGCGCAGCGGATATTTAAAGACAAAAAATAAGGGCAAGCATTGAGCTTGCCCTAGATATTAAACTTGAAATTTTATAGTCTATTTGTTTGATTTGGAGGGGGTTGTGCCCACAGAACTATTCGAGTTGTTTGAGTCCGTTGAAGAGTGTCGACTCCCTAGATCAGGATGCGCAGGGTTAATACCCAATGGACCATTCCCATTCATATAATGCTGTGCCAAAGCTGAAGTCAGAGTCACTTGGGCGTGTGCCGAGCCCAAAATAGAATGGGTTAAACCGTTTATGATATTTTGGCACTGTAAACTTAAAAGAGATAATCTTTGGAAAACCGACCCTAGTCTCTCGCCTATGCTTAGGCCTAGATTTAAGGGTAATGATCCTGCATTCATGGCCCGCATAAACTCATACCGAGTTCTATAATGAGGGAGCGCAGCAGAATTATTATTTTGCGCGTTAGTTGCTTGATCTGAACCTGCAGTCATATTGTTCATTTCAGTATTGTTATTGTTGTGACTAGGCATATTACGCTCCTACCTTAAAAAATTAATCATTTATTATTTTACCATATCTTGTTTTTAAAAAGCAAGCCAAAAGCCTTATGTTAATCAACTTCCTTATCATATTTTCTTAATAAAAGACTATTTGCATCAAATAATTGATACTATATGATTGGTATCATAATTTCTGGTATTTAATGATTCTATCGTTGACATTCGTCAACGAAATTGCTAAATTATTATAAAGGTTACCTATGGAAAAAAGGCCTAAGCATCCTGATAAGGACATTGAAGCTGCCATTTGTTACGCTGAATCATTGGGTTGGCGCTATAAAAAGACCGGCCATTCTTCCCATGCATGGGGACGATTGTTGTGTGCTTCCCATGCGAGGGGTGGTTGCATGCTTTCTGTTTGGTCAACCCCCAGGGAAGGGGAAATCCATGCGGAGCAAATTCGACGTAGAGTGCGACTGTGTATACATTTGATTGAGGTTAATCATGAAACACGACACTAACTATCATTTTATCCTGGTATTAACCGGTGTAGATGAACATACTCCTGGGCTTGAAGATGCATTATTTGAGGCAGGTTGTGATGAAGCATTGGTTTATTATCGAAACAACGTGGTTTTTTTAGAGTTTGATAAAGCCGGAGAATGTTTGCAGCAGGCGATTATCGAAGCGATTAAAGCGATAGAGGCCGCACCCATAAATGCGACCGTCGATCATCTTGAAGGCGCATGGACTACTTTATCAGAGATCGCAGCGCGTACATCTTTTACTAAGCAAGCGATTTCTTTATTTGTAAAGGGTAAGCGCGGAACAGGTGATTTTCCTGTGCCCATTGCGGGAGTCAATAGTACATCGCCTTTGTGGCGTTGGGTAGATGTGGTGCAATGGTTATGTAAAAATCATAAATTAACCGATCTGCAATGCCTGGCGGACGCACAAGTCATTGATGATATCAATGGTGCGTTAGAGTTAAGAGATGTTGCAAAACGAGAAAAACGACAAAGACTATTACATGATTTACTCAGTTAAGCACCAGGCTACTTTCTCACACTCGCAATCGCTGTCGCAAATTCTTGCGGAGTCATATTAAGCTCTTTTGCATAATGCGCTTCACATTCTTTGGTGACTAACCACTCGTGTAGCGGATCCAGCGGTGAATCGGCTAAACCACAACCTATCACACCTACGGTTGCGCCCAAAATAAACATCATCGTTCCTTTTACCATGACGAGCTCCTTGAAGTAGGCTGCAAGCGCTTATCGTTTGCAGCCTAAACACACGGGTTTATTTATTGACCTTGAACAGTGCCGCCCGCATTATTCATTTGATCTGCAGGTACAGCGTTCATGTCTGTAGGTGCATTCATGGGTGCAGGTGCTGGAGCAGGTTTCGGAGCGGGTTTTACTTGGTTAGGCGCAGGAATGCTGTAACCTTCAATCACTTCATCCACTTGGTAAGTCGGTTGTTTAGATTGATCAATAAACCACATGCCCGCAGCACCAATGACGATGCCTAGGCCTAATGCTAAAATAGAACCTCTACTCATTTTATCTCTCCGATAGGTTGGGGTAATAGAAAAATACAATTAATTGAAGAGTATAGCAGGGGAAACAATAAATTCACGGCCTGCTAATGTTATTCACCCTCCACGCGACTGACAATTTCACCGTCATAGACTGTGGTGGTTAACCGATCGTTAGCTTTTACTTGTGTGGGACTGCGCACTATAGCGCCATGAGCATTTTTGACGATGGCATAACCGCGTTGCAAAGTCGCATATGGGCTTAAAGTTTGTAGGGTTTGAGTAGATAAAGAAAGCTGGTGCGCCCGTTTTAAGGCTAATTTCTGGCCGGCAGCCATTAACCTATGGGTTTGTTCATCAAGTTTTTGTGCGAAATACTGCAAACGCTCGCGCGGATGACGCAATCGCTGGGTTAAAGTCTGCCAGCGTTGTCGTTTTACATTAATGCGATGCGTGATGAGTTGTGTCAAGCGGACATCAATTTGCTGGCAATAGGCCTGCAGCCCTTCACCATCTGGGCTTACTAATTCTGCTGCAGCAGAAGGGGTAGGTGCGCGCACATCGGCGACAAAATCAGCAATCGTAAAATCAATTTCATGACCGATGCCGCTGATAATCGGGATCGTGCAGTTAAAAATCATTCTCGCCACAATTTCCTCGTTAAACGGCCATAAATCTTCTAGCGAGCCGCCACCGCGCGCCAAAATCAGGACATCGCAACGTTGATGTTGCTCGGCCAATGCAATGGCCTTGACGATTTGTCCGGCTGCACTTGCTCCTTGAACTAATGTCGGATAAATCACAACAGGTAGCACCGGATAACGGCGTGCTAACACATGCAAAATATCGCGTATGGCAGCGCCTGTGGGTGAGGTAATGACCCCTAAACACCGCGGATAGGCGGGTAAGTCCTGTTTATGTTCGGCGGCAAACAATCCTTCAGCCAATAGTTTTGCTTTGAGCACTTCAAAGGCTTGATTTAATGCACCAAGACCCGCTTCTTCTAGGGATTCAACGATCAACTGAAAATCACCCCGAGGCTCATATAAACTCACCCGGGCGCACGCTAATACCTGCATGCCTTGCGTCCAGGTGTTCTGCTGATTGCGACGCCCTCGAAAATAGGCGCAGCGCACTTGGGCCGTTTCATCTTTCAGTGAGAAATACAAATGACCTGAGCTTGCCCGGATAAGGTTAGAAATTTCACCCTCGACCCAGATCGTTCCTAAGCCTTCTTCCAGGAGTAAGCGAGCGCCCTGATTGAGTTTGGAAACGGTGTAAATGGTTGCATTGGACATGGAAATCGCTGCTAAAACTAGGTGGTTTATGGTATCATAAGCCACTTATTTTAGCCTACTTCCCTCAATCTAAATGTTAGGGTGATCTATGACTACCACACTCCCCACTGAAGTCGCGTTAACCTTTGATGATGTGCTGCTAGTCCCTAGGCACTCGCATTTAACCCCTGCCCAGGCTGATTTATCAACAAAATTAACCGAAGACATCGTGCTGAATATCCCACTGCTGTCTTCTGCGATGGATACCGTAACAGAAGGGCGTCTTGCGATTGCGCTCGCCCAAGAAGGCGGCTTAGGCATTATTCATAAAAACTTATCGATAGCACAACAAGCCGATGAAGTGCGTTTGGTTAAAAAATATGAAAGCGGCATTATCCGTGACCCGATTACCATCACGCCACAAACCAGCGTGCGCGAATTATTACAATTGATAGAGAAAAATAATATTTCGGGCGTGCCCGTGGTCGAGAATAAAAAATTGGTAGGTATCGTCACCAATCGGGATATTCGCTTTGAAACAAGACTCGATGTCCCGGTTTCGCAAATTATGACCGGGCAAGATAAATTAGTCACCGTACGTGAAGGCACAGATAAAGAAACCGTATTGGAATTATTGCATCAACACCGTATTGAAAAAATGCTGGTTGTGGATGGTGGATTTAATTTAACGGGTCTCATTACAGTCAAAGATATACAAAAAGCGAAAGATAAACCGCTCGCTTGCAAAGACAGTCAAGGCCATTTGCGCGTAGGTGCTGCCATAGGGGTGGGACTAGGCACAGAAGAACGTGTTCAAGCGCTGGTGGAAGCGGGCGTAGATGTGTTAGTGGTCGATACTGCACATGGCCATGCCCAAGGGGTGCTCGATCGTGTGATTTGGGTGAAAAAACATTTTCCCCATATCGCCATCATTGGCGGCAATATTGCCACCGGGGATGCCGCAAAAGCCTTAGCTAAAGCCGGCGCCGATGCGGTAAAAGTGGGAATAGGTCCCGGATCCATCTGCACCACCCGCATTATCGCAGGCGTAGGCATGCCGCAAGTCACAGCCATTTATCAAGTAGCTCAAGCCTTAAAAAAATCAGCGGTCGGTGTGATTGCTGATGGCGGCATTCGCCACTCAGGGGATATCGCCAAAGCCATCGCCGCAGGTGCGCATACCGTGATGATAGGAGGCTTATTTGCTGGGACGGAAGAAGCGCCGGGTCAAGTCGAATTTTATCAAGGACGCTCTTATAAATCTTATCGCGGCATGGGATCTTTAGGCGCAATGAGCCAAATTTACGGATCCAGCGATCGGTATTTTCAAAGTGCAGCCAAAGGCAGTGAAAAATTAGTGCCCGAAGGGATAGAGGGGCGTGTGCCTTATAAAGGCGCGATCTTAGGGATCATTCAACAACTATTAGGCGGATTACGTGCGGGCATGGGATACACCGGCTCACACACCATCGATGATTTACGCAATAAAGCGGAATTTGTGCGGATCACCGCGGCAGGCATACGTGAAAGTCACGTGCACGATGTGACCATCACAAAAGAAGCGCCCAATTACCAAACGGACAGTTCTTATGATTGACGCCTTGCAACAAGACCGCATCCTTATTCTTGATTTTGGATCTCAATATACGCAACTTATCGCAAGACGGGTGCGCGAATTAGGCGTGTATTGTGAAGTGCATCCTTTTGATTGGTCTGATGCAAAAATCAGTGCGTTTGCGCCTAAAGGCATTATTCTCTCTGGTGGACCGAAAACCGTGACCCATGCAAGTGCTCCGCGCGCGCCTGAAATCGTCTTCACCTTAGGTTGTCCCATTTTGGGCATTTGTTACGGCATGCAAACCATGGCCGCTCAATTGGGCGGTCAAGTATTAACTTCAGCAAAACGCGAGTATGGTTCCGCACGGGTATCATTGGAAGCGCACAGCCCCTTGTTTGTTGAGATTGAAGATCATGTGACAGAACAAGGGCAGGCTTTATTAGATGTTTGGATGAGTCACGGCGATAAAGTGGATCGCTTACCTACAGGATTCCATCGCATTGCTTATACGCCGAATGCGCCGTTTGCCGCCATGGCCGATGAAAAGCGTAAATTTTATGGTTTACAATTTCATCCTGAAGTCTCACACACCACGCAAGGCCTGCGTATTTTAGGCCGCTTTGTTAACCAGATTTGCGCGTGCAGAGCGCTTTGGCAAGCGTCCAATATTATTGAAGACAGCATTGAAAAAATTCGCGAGCAAGTCGGGAATGACGCGGTGATTTTAGGCTTATCCGGCGGTGTGGATTCTGCAGTCGTCGCAGCCTTGTTGCATCGTGCCATCGGTGCGCAATTGCATTGCGTATTGGTGGATACCGGCCTTTTGCGCTTAAATGAAGTCGAAAACGTGTTAGCGATCATGCAAAAAAACATGGGCATCACAGTGCATTGTGTGGACGCTAAAGATACTTTTTACAGCGCGCTTGCTAATGTGACTGATCCAGAAACCAAAAGAAAAATCATCGGTAAATTATTTGTCGAGGAATTTGAGAAGCAAGCCAAAACGATTGAAAATGCCAAATGGCTCGCTCAAGGCACGATTTATTCTGATGTGATTGAATCTGCACAAGCAAGCCTTGGTCAATCGCATTTAATTAAATCGCATCATAATGTCGGCGGATTACCTGAGCGCATGGCATTAAAATTATTAGAGCCGGTGCGCGAATTATTTAAAGATGAAGTGCGCAAAATTGGTTTGGAATTAGGCTTACCCAGTGACATGGTATTCAATCATCCTTTCCCTGGACCTGGACTTGCCGTGCGTATTTTAGGCGAAATTCGCGAAGAATATATTCATTTATTACGCCAGGCCGATGCGATTTTTATCGATGTGTTACGTCAATCGGGATGGTACGCAAAAGTCAGTCAAGCCTTTGTGGTATTTATGCCGGTAAAATCTGTAGCCGTCATGGGCGATGACAGGTGTTACGATTATGTCGTCTGTTTACGCGCCGTCGAAACCCATGATTTTATGACCGCGCATTGGGCGCAATTGCCGTATGAATTATTAGCCGAAGTCTCTAATCGTATTATCAATGAAGTCCAAGGCATCTCGCGTGTGACTTATGACATTTCCAGCAAACCCCCTGCGACCATAGAGTGGGAATAAAGCGTGGTGTAGAGATGCAAGCACGTCTCCACCGTTATGCCAACCTAAACCCTTGCGCATGTGTGTTATTTCCGTTTGGAGTATTAGGTGGCCGTTGGCCATCACGGTAGATATCCGTGTGGATGATAGGCGGAGGAGGTGGCGCTGGGGGTGGGATCAGCGCATCAACGACTAGCATCGTAGCGACGATGGCGACCGCCATCATGGAATCATTAGCGCCGAGTACATTTGTAGTCAGGCCGACCGTGATGGTTGCTGCAAGTTTTATTCTTATCCTGAGATCGCTATCATCAACATACTGTGATAAATATTGCGCCACTTCACCTGCTAAATAACCTCCGATAAAACCATAGATATTCCCTGCATAAGTCCCTGAAGACAGGTATGATCCCAGTCGTGTCCCCACAAAACCTGTGAATAGATTGATAGGTAATGTTCTCATGAAATCTCCTTGCCTAGTTAAAATGAATGCCTAATATAACTAACCTATAGGGTATAATGCAAACTTATGACCTCATTACTTGACCAACAATTCATGCAACAGGCGCTGAACTTAGCCCAACACGCTGCCAGCCAAAATGAAGTGCCTGTAGGCGCGGTACTCGTGTACCGTAATGAAATCATAGGTGCAGGCTGGAATCAGCCGATAGCTGGGCATGATCCCAGCGCGCACGCCGAAATGGTCGCCTTGCGACTGGGGGCACAAACCTTAAAAAATTACCGCTTACTGCATACCACCTTATATGTGACACTAGAGCCCTGCGTGATGTGTTTAGGTGCGATCATGCACGCCCGTGTAGAACGTTTGGTGTTCGGCGCCAAAGATCCCAAAACCGGCGCACTCGGCGGTGCCTTTAATTTATTCGAACAATTGCCCTGGAGCCATCGTTTAACTGTCGAAGGCGGCGTCCTCGCGCAACAGAGTACTGAACTGTTGCAAGATTTTTTTAAAGCACGGCGTTAGGATTTATTAATAAAATACTCAAGCGTATCCTCATTGCCTAGTTCAGGCGTTCAGGGATAGATCAGTCCTTTGCTATTCCCTTTACCTTAACCTTCCCGTATAATGCGCCTTTCCTATAAAACCTTGCTACACCAAAAAGTTGGGTAGCTAAACCAAAAGGGCATATCATGCGACATTATGAAATTGTATTTCTCGTCCACCCCGACCAAAGCGACCAAGTTCCCGCCATGATAGAACGCTATCGTGGGATGATTGAAGGCGCAAGTGGTAAAATCCATCGTCTAGAAGACTGGGGCCGTCGGCAACTGGCTTATCCTATTAATAAAGTCCATAAAGCGCATTACGTATTAATGAATATCGAATGTAGCGATGAAGTATTGGCTGAGCTAGAAACTGCTTTCCGCTTTAATGATGCGGTGATCCGTAAACTGATACTGCAACGTAATGAAGCCATTACCACGCCTTCTACTTTGTCTAAGAGCAAAGAAGAGGAAGCGAAACGGGCTGCAGCGGCTGCATTTGAAGAAGACGAGATTATTATTGCTGAATAATGTAGGGCCATGGCGATTATTAACCAGCTGCAACTCAACGGCCAAATCGTTAATACACCTTTTATCCGTCACAGCCCCTCAGGCATAGGCCATGCTGAATTTTTGTTTGAGCATCGGTCTGTACAATTTGAGAGCAGTGTGAGCCGTCAGGTGTATTGTAAGATTCCAGCGGTAGTCAGTGGTGATTTATATACGCAACATGTCATACAGCTTGAAAAAGACAAGTGTTTGCAATTAACAGGTTTTTTAAGCACACGACAATTACGTAGTGGTGCGAGTGATCTGATTTTTTATGTACAATTTATTGAATTAACCAAGGAGTCCGAAAAATGAAAAAACGTCCCGCTGCAGCCCCCTGGCGCAAAAAATATTGTAAATTTACGGCAACGAATGCCAAAGAAATTGACTATAAAGATATTTATATGTTGAAAGGTTACATTACGCCAAGTGGCCAAATTGTACCCAGCCGGATCACCGGCACGCATGCTTTTTATCAAAGAAAGTTATCCAAAGCAATTAAATTGGCACGTTTTTTAGCCTTATTGCCTTACACCGATTAATCGCTTTTTGTTATTGAGGCCGCCATGAGCTTGCAGCGTATTACAGAAAATTATTATTTAAGCTTGCCTTTGGCGATCCTCTGTATTTTTTTGCCCCTGCTGAATTGGGTGAGTTTAAGCTGGGGCGTATTAATGGTATTGCGCAATAATGTTTATCTAGGTGCTGTGAGCCTAGGTATGCTGACCTTCTTGTGTTTTTTTATTGTGAATGGCTTGCGATTTTACGGTAGTTTAGCCGAGTGGTTTGCCCTACTGGTGTTTTTCGGCCCGCTATGGTGTATGGCCTATAGTTTGCGCCTCTGGCGCTCACTCAAATTGAGTGTGCAGCTGGGGTTTGGTTTACTGTTAATCATCACCGTTATCAACAGCTTCATCTACGGGCCCATAACGTATGATGAATTATACCAAACCTTAGCCAATCGCATGGCATGGGGGGACGGCGGCGGTGACGTTGAACTGGTCGCGTCCATCCAGCAAATCTATTTACAAACCATGGTGACGACTTTCCTTGTGGCATGGCCTGCAGTGTTATTCCTCATGCACGTTTTATTGTTATTGAGTGCGCGTTATTTTCAAAGTCGTTGGTATCATCCCGGTGGATTTAAGCAGGAATTTCATGCCTTACGTTTATCCTCTTGGATGTGTATCCCGTTCTTAGTGATTTTTTTATGGGCGATTTTGGCACCCAGTCAGCTTGCCTTGCAAGCAGCAGGTTTAGTGGCGTTACTTTATACTATCGCAGGCATCGCATGGTTGCATTGGTTTATAGCCTTTAAACACTGGACTTGGGTGTGGGTGGCCGTGATGTATGGCATACTTTTTGTACTCAGCGCTTGGGCCATGCCGTTATTAATATTAATAGCCCTATTAGACAGTTCGATAAATTTAAGACAGAAGTTAATCAACAGAGTTTAACTTTTAAGAATTTTAATTGCGTTAAAGAAAGAGGTGTAAAGTGAAAATAATATTGTTAGAGAAAATAAAAAAATTAGGCAACTTGGGTGAAGAGGTGCAAGTAAAATCCGGTTATGCGCGAAATTTTCTAATTCCGCAAAAAAAGGCTGTCTTTGCAACTGCGGTCAACATTGCGCGCTTTGAAGCTAAACGTGCAGAACTTGAAAGCAACGCTGCACAAGACTTAGAAGAAGCGAATACCCGCGCGGCGGCACTCAATGAATTAACCATCATGATGGAAGCTAATGCGAGTGAAGAAGGTAAATTATTCGGCTCGCTTGGCGTGCGCGAAATCGCAGCAGCCATCACTGAGAGCGGTGTGCCCGTGGAAAACAAAGAGATCATGTTACCCGAAGGCCCCATCCGGATGCTAGGTGATTATAGAATAGACATCCAGTTACACAGTGATGTGACTGCGACAGTGAATGTCCATGTGCAAATGGAAGCTAAATAAAGCAGCTTTCCTCTTGATGCGCCTCCCTCAGCGGGAGGCAAATGGAATGGTGTAATATAGGATTAATTCTTCATGGCAGAAACTCGCTCGCCCGCTCGTGACCATGCCTTTGATGATCTCAAAATTCCTCCGCATTCAATTGAAGCTGAACAATCTATTTTAGGTAGCGTGTTACTGGATAATGAATCCTGGGAACGGATTGCTGAGCGCGTCACCGAAGAAGATTTTCATCGTCACGATCATCGCGTTATTTTTCGTGCCATGCTGCAAATGATCGATAGAGGTTTACCGGTTGATGTGATCACATTGTCTGAGCACCTGATGGAAGTCAAAAAGCTGGACACCGTAGGTGGATTAGCCTATTTAATTGAGCTCGCCAAAAATACTCCGAGTGCAGCCAATGTGGCGGCCTATGCGGATATTGTCCATGAACGCGCGGTGTTAAGACGCTTGATTACTGTGGGTAATGAGATTGCTGCGAGTGCCTACCATCCTAATGGCCAAGAAAGTGCGTCCTTAGTGGATGAAGCCGAGCGTAAAGTGTTTGCCGTTGCGCAACATAAGCTGCGCAATCAAGTCGGTCCGCAGAGTGTGAAATCTTTACTCACCCGTGCGGTTGAGAGGATTGATCATTTGTACCATGCGCAATCTACGGTCACGGGCCTTGCTACCGGTTATGATGATTTTGATGAGCTCACCGCGGGTTTACAGCAATCCGATTTATTGATTATTGCGGGTCGTCCCTCCATGGGGAAAACAACGTTTGCCATCAACATTATTGAAAATGTGATCATCAACGAGAAAAAACCTGCGTTGGTATTTAGTTTGGAAATGCCGGGTGAGCAATTGGCCACGCGTTTGCTCTCCTCATTAGGTCAGATTGAGCAACACCGGTTACGCACCGGCAAACTCATAGAAGAAGATTGGCCACGGTTTAGTTCTGCGGTCTCTATTTTAAGTGACACGCCTTTATATATTGACGATACCCCAGGGATGAGTCCCGGTGAAATTCGCACACGCGCTAGACGCGCCGTGCGTGAATACGGTGAGTTAGGCGTCATCGTAGTGGATTATTTGCAACTGATGACCGTTCCTGGCAGTAAAGAAAACCGCACCACAGAAATTTCAGAAATTTCCCGGTCATTAAAATTATTGGCAAAAGAATTAAAAGTCCCGGTGATTGCATTATCACAATTAAATCGTGAATTGGAACACCGTCCCAATAAGCGGCCTATAATGTCAGATTTACGTGAATCAGGCGCCATTGAACAAGATGCTGATTTAATCATTTTTATTTATCGCGATGAAGTTTATAATAAAGACTCGCCTGATAAAAATATTGCTGAAATCATTATTGCGAAACAGCGGAACGGCCCGACAGGGACCGTGCGCTTAACCTTCCGTGGTCAATATTGTCGGTTTGAAAATTTTGCACCCGAGAGTTACGGTTACTAACGGGCTAGGATATATTCATGGTTACTCCGGTTGCTGAAATTAATTTAGGTGCACTGCAGCATAATTTTGCAGTGGTGCGCAGCTGTGCCCCCCACAGTAAAGTACTGGCCATGCTCAAAGCCAATGCGTATGGCCATGGTTTGGTGCGTGTTGCACGGGCACTGCCCGATGCGGATGCCTTTGCCGTCGCCCGCTTAGATGAAGCCTTAATTTTGCGTAATGCCGGCATTACCCAGCCCATAGTGGTGATGATGGGGTTTGCAAAAGCCAATGAATTACAACTCTTAGCCGAGTATGATTTACAATCCATCGTGCATTCTGATTATCAAATTGATTATTTGGAAAATACGCCTTTAGTGCGCCCCATCACCGTTTGGTTAAAAATTGAAACGGGTTTAGGGCGCTTAGGTTTTTTAATGACGGATGCGAAATCGGCTTACGAACGTTTAATGGCCTGCCCCCAGGTGGCTAAACCGGTTTGTATCATGAGTCATTTTGCCAGTGCTGAACTCCTCGATAATCCAAAAACAGTGCAACAATTGGCCCGTTTTCAAGAAACCACCCAAGCGTTTGAGGGCCCTAAGAGTATTGCAAAATCTGCTGCGATTATGGCCATCCCACAAACCCACTTAGACTGGGTGCGACCGGGCGTAATGCTTTATGGCGGATCGCCTTTTCCGGGAGAAATCGGTTTAAGTAGGGGCTTGCAAGTCGTGATGACGGTAAAAAGCGAACTCATCAGTGTGAAAAAATTATCAACAGGTGAAACCGTAGGCTACGGTGAAACCTGGCGCTGTGAGGCGAATATGCCCGTGGGTGTGGTGAGTTTTGGTTACGCGGATGGTTATCCGCGTCATATTACTCCGGGCGCCCCGGTGCTTATCCACGGCGTGCGCTGCCCGATCATCGGCCGTATTTCTATGGATATGCTCACCGTGGATTTGCGGCCGTGTCCGCACGCCAAAGTCGGGGATGTAGTTACACTCTGGGGTGAAGGCTTACCGGTAGAAGAAATTGCCCGCTGCGCAAATACGATTCCCTATACCTTAATGGTAGGTTTAACACGGCGGGTGCGGGTAGTGGAAAAGTAATAGTAAAGATCTCAAAAATCCCCCCGTCTTGAGCGGCCGGCCCCCTTTACAAAGGGGGCAAGCAAGTCCTTGACCATGAGGATAAGCAAGACCCGAAGGGAGGAAGACGTACCCCCTTTGTAAAGGTCTTGCTTGCCCCCTTTGTAAAGGGGGCCGGCCGTTTCGGCCGGGGGGATTTTTAACGGACGGGGGGATTTTAACTGCACTCAACCACTAATGAACGCTTAAAAAATAACCCTTCCTTCACCTCCCATCTACGCAAAATCATCCACAGCAATCACTTTACGTCGCGCAAGACGGGCTTGTTGCACTTGGTTAAATTCATCTTCCGAAATAATCTCTTGTTCGCGCGCGGCAATTAAGTCATCATCCAACATGATCTTATGAATTTCTCCCGCTTTCAATGCCTCTTTAATGCGTTTTTCTATTCCCTCTACCGCGATACATTTTAATAAGGTCTCTTCTAATTCGGCAAGCAAATTCCCCGGAGCCGTTTGTAAGAATAAACCTTGTTTTAATATTTCACGCAAGGGACTAGGCGATATCAGCGCGTGGCTTAAATAATGGCCTTCAGCATCACTCGGTGGCTTAATCATCAGGCCAAAAGGAAAAATAAATTTTCGGATGAGAAAACCCACAAAACGATTCGGATAATTTTGCCAAAAACTATACAGCTGTATTTCCAATTGATTCAGCAAATAACGGCAACTCCAATCCAGTAAGTGTTGCTCATTAGGTAAATGTTGATCATGGTAGCGTTTTAAAACGGCAGAAGTTAAATACAGCATACTCAGCACATCGGCAAGGCGTCCGGATAATTTTTCTAAACGTTTTAAGCGTGCGCCTAAAAAAATTAATGCGCCGTCAGCACTTAAGGCAAAAGCACTGGATAAGCGAGTGATTTGTTGCGCGTAATAGCGGCTTTCATCACGCGGTGCAGTGATATTACATTTTCCATTGGTGATTGTTAAAAGAAAAGTGCGCACCCAATTACTGATCATAAAACCTGCATGGGCAAAAATGGCCGCATCAAAGCGCGTTAAATCTTCTGCACCTTTTTTCGCAGCTTCCAGTTCTGTTAATAAATAAGGATGCGCGCGCATGGCGCCTTGACCAAAAATCATCAAGGTGCGAGTAAGAATATTCGCGCCTTCAACCGTGATGGCCACCGGCACACCTTGGTAAAAACGCCCTAAATAATTATTTGGCCCTAAGCAAATGCCTTTGCCGCCATGCACATCCATGGCATCTAAGGAGACTTTACGGCTGAGTTCTGTGGCATGGTATTTTACGATCGCAGACGGCACGCTAGGATTTAACCCCAAATCTACGGCCCCGGCAGTAAAGGTGCGGGCGGCATCGATAATGTAAGTAAAACCTGCCATACGGGTCAGCGCTTCTTCCACCCCTTCAAAATACCCTATCGGAAGATCAAATTGCTGGCGGATATGGGCATAGGCAAAGCTGGCATAGGCGCTCGCTTTTGCGCCACCGGTCGCAAGCGAAGGCAAAGAGAGCGCGCGTCCTGCGGATAAACATTCCACCAACATGCGCCAGCCATGGCCTATCATGGGGGTGCCACCGATAATATAATCCAGCGGGACAAAGACATCATGGCCTTGAGTGGGGCCATTGGGGAACGCCATATTCAAGGGCACATGGCGATGACCGGTGACTACCCCTGGGGTATCCACAGGAATGAGTGCACAGGTAATGCCGCGATTGACGACGGGGCTTAATAACTTATCGGGATCAAATAATTTAAATGCCAAGCCTAACAGGGAGGCCACCGGTGCCAGGGTAATATAACGCTTATCCCAATTCAGACGCAGACCGGTGATTTGTTTGCCATTAAATAACCCTTTGCACACAATCCCGGTATCGGGAATACTGCCGGCATCAGAGCCCGCTTCAGGGCTAGTCAATGCAAAGCAGGGGATTTCCAGGCCTTTGGCTAAGCGCGGCAGATAATGATCTTTTTGCTCAGGGGTACCGTAATGGAGTAATAATTCGGCAGGCCCTAGCGAATTAGGTACCGATACGGTAGCCGCCATGGATAAACTTCGGGTGGCAATGGTCGCTAAGATCTCAGAGTGCGCAAGCGCGCTAAAGGCTTTACCGCCGTAAGTTTTAGGAATAATCAGGGCAAAAAATCCATGGTGTTTAAGAAAATCCCAAATATGCGGCGGAATGATCCCCGTGCTGGTGATTTGCCAATCGTCCGTCATATCGCATAATTGCCGCACTTCATTATCGATAAACGCTTTTTCTTCAGCAGAAAGTTCAGGTTTAGGGAATCCGCGCAATTGATTAAAATCAGGCATCCCCGTAAATAGGGCAGCTTCCCACCAGATATGGCCCGCGTCTATGGCGGCTTTTTCAGTGGCTGAAATCGTCGGCATATGGCGTTTAAATACTTTTAAGATTAAGCGAGAGAACAGTTGTCTTCGGATAGGTTTAATGTTGAAGGGCAAGGCTACGCCTAAAAATATCAGTAGATAAATAATAAAATCATGAATGCCCACGGCATAATACAGGGAAAAGAAACACAGTAAGACCAATCCTGATAAAGTAAAAACGATTAAGCTTGCGCGTTGATAACACAATAACACCGCAGCTAAAAGGCTGCACAGTAAGCCACACATAGAAAGTTCCTTATCGGTATTGGTTAATTTCATCGCGCAAAAGCAGTGCTGCATTGCGCGCAGCTTTTGCAAAATCATCATGGTGGCTGGCGTATAAAATACTACGTGAGGCGCTAATCATCAGCCCACCGCCGTCCGGTGTTTTGCCATGGGTGACGATAGGCTCTATCGCAGCCCCTTGAGCCCCGACTCCTGGGACTAATACAAGTATATCGCCAATAATGGCGCGAATTTTAGCTAAGGCCTCTGGATAAGTGCCGCCTATCACTAGGCCTACATTTTGATTGTAATTCCAGCGACTTGCGCTAAGTTGGGCAATCTTTTCATAGAGGAAAATATCATTGACATGCAGTTCCTGGATGTCTTTAGCGCCTTTATTCGAGGTATGGCACAAGATAATCACGCCTTTATCTTTATAATCGAGAAACGGTTCCATGGCATCTAAACCTAAATAAGGATTCACCGTGACCGCATCGGCTTGGTAACGCTCAAAGGCTTCTAAGGCATATTGCTGCGCGGTGCTGCCGACATCGCCGCGTTTGGCATCTAAAATCACTGGAATATGCGGATGGTGCTCTTTCAAATATTGGATAGTCATTTCCAGCTGATCTTCAGCACGCTGCGCATGATAAAACGCAATTTGCGGTTTGTATGCACAGACCAAATCGTGGGTCATTTCAATGATTGCGCGGTTAAAGGTAAAAATGGGCCACTCTTCACGGAGCACCGCTTCAGGGAATTTATTCATATCAGGGTCTAAACCGATGCATAACAGGGATCGATTATGTTTTGTTGCTTGCGCTATTTGCTGCGCAAAAGACAATACGGTCATGGTCTTCTCATTTAATTAAAAGAATATCAAAAGTTTAGCATAAGAAGTGATAGCGGGCGCAGGGCTTTATAGGGTAGAGCACTTCAATTAGGATGAATGCCATTAGGGGGCACAGTGTAGGCGTTGCGTGGCTCGAGCCCAGGGCCGTCTGTAGGACTTAGCCGGTATCCGTGCACAGTCGAGCGATCATAGACGTCGGTAATGATAATTGCAGGTCCAGTACCTGTTGTGGGTAATAAACGCCCCAGTAGCGACATTAAATAGGTGTGCTGGTTAGTTTCTTCTAGGGGAGTGGCCTGTATGCGCCTAAAGATGAGGCCAGATAAACGTGCGTGTAGATCTGATCGGGTATTGGGAAGCGTGAGGATGATTTCATCATTAGTTTCAATAAAATTATCCACATTAAACCAATGCTGTAAATCCTGTAGCACTTCATTTCTTGGCCGATCACTGGTAAAACTAACCGCTGTGGCGTCATTATTCAATCGGACCTGAATGCCTATAGGAATTTGTCTTTGTTCGCTTAATACCGGAGGGGCACTAACGATGGGCAGGTATTCTTCCCCTGGTTCACTTTCATTTTCACTTTCGCTATCGATAGAGTTCTGATCATCATCGTTATTGAAGAAAGATTCTTCCTCGTGTGTCCAGGGGATCCGGTCTTGCATGGGTTTTAATCCAAAGTCAATGGGGTATGAATGAACACTAACATAATGACTTGGCGCTGTAAAACTTAAGTATTTATGAAAAATAAGGCCTGGGGATAATTTAATAAAAGTCGGCTAAAAATTTGTTTTACAAATAGCTTATATCCTTATAAAGTTAAGCAAATAGTGTAACTTTGGAACCTCGTATGAAAAATCTGAAACTTATCCTTTTGCTGAGTCTTAGCCTGGGCTTGGGCGTTATTGGCTATAAATACTACTCTATCGCTACGGTTAAAGTCTTAGATGTCGCCATAATAGGCGGCGGTGTTTCCGGCCTGTATGCGGCTTATCGATTATCCGATGTTAAGTCCGTTGCAGTTTTTGAAGCCAACCCACGCTTAGGTGGACGAATATTTACGGTTGAGGCGCCTGATACTGAAGGGTTGCTCGCTGAAATGGGAGCCATGCGCTTTAAAGCCTCACAGGAAAATTTATATGGCTTGGTGACGAAGGCACTTAATTTAGCGATAGAGGATGCGGATTATTTAGGGCATCAATATTTTTATTTTCTAAAGGGTAAGAAAATTTTAACTAAAGACTATCCTTACCCTTTGGCTAATAACGAAAAAGGAAAATCCCCGAGTGAGCTTTATTTAGCCGCTATTTTTTCGATAGCGCCCACGCTTGCAAAGGCCACTACGCTAAAAGAAATAGAACCTATATTGCAAACCACAAAAGTGCGGGATCAAACAGGCAATGAATACTTTTTATATCAACTCTCTGCACAAGCAGCACTTAAGCATTACCTGACTGCAGCAGGGTATGATTTGACTTATGACGCGTTTGGTTTTAAAAGCTTTTTTAGTGATAAGAGTAATGCTTACGATGTTTTTTTAGAAATTATGCGTAATTATCAAGAGCAGAAATTTTTTGAATTAAAAGACGGCATGGGAGCGCTGATTTCAAAATTAGCAGAAAAGGCTATAAAGCAAGGAGTAGATATCCATACTCAGCATAAGTTAACTGCAATTAAACAAATCACCTTAAAAGGCGAGCCTGTATTTGCTTTATATTTTGACGATAACATACACTATGCACATAAAGTCATACTCACACTCTCTGCTAAAGCGCTTGCTCATTTATCGCCAGACTCTATTCTCTTTTCTGATCCAAAAGTGGTGCAATTATTAGGCAGCATGAACTCCAATCCCGCACGAAAATTATTTTTTGTTTATGAAAAGCCTTGGTGGCATGAATTAGGGTATACCAAAGGCCGTGCTTATACCGATTTACCGTTGCAACAAATATATTATTTTAATGATAATGAAAAAGCGGGGCTGTTGCTCGCAACTTATAATGATGTGCCTGATTTCCCCATCCCTGATTGCAAAGATGAAAGCATTTTATATCAAAACCAACACGCGCTGAAAAATACTAACCCCGTATCGGAATGTTTAGTGAATACCGTTCAAGCGCAATTACAAGCCGTGCACAGTGAAATAGAATTGCCTATGCCAAAGAGTGCGATTTACATGGACTGGGGCATGCTGCCTTACGGCGGCGCGTGGCATTTCTGGAAACCGGGTTTAAAAAGCTGGGAGTTAATTCCTAAAATTCGTAAACCCTATCCGGAGCTTGATCTTTATATTGCAGGCGATAATTTTTCCTACGTCACCTCTTGGGTTGATGGCGCGATTACGAATGTTGAAAAGTTATTGGTGAGTGAATTTAATTTAGAACGGGCGGATTGGATCCCGGAGGATTATGATTTAGGGCCTTGATTAGTTTCAAGTATACTTGAAACTAATCATATTTTACCTTAATATGAAATTTTTATTACCGGCTCTAATGCACATCTTTTATCGAATGAATTAGCCACCTATTTAAGCGGACGTTATGTTGAATTAGAAGTATTTCCTTACAATTATATTGATGCACTGAAAGATTCAATAGTGTTACGCGATATCGTGAATCGTCATAATGTTCGAGATGTACATATGTGGGGCGCCGTATGAGTTCAAATAACCCTATTCATTTTTGCGTTTTGGAAACCTCACATCCTGAACTGCGAGGGCTAATTGTTCACAGCATTAACTCTCCTACGGATAAAAAAATCGAAGAAGTTTTAAAGGGCTATCGTGCTGAAAATCATGTGATATTAGGCTGCTTACTGGGCGCAAGGCTAGTGGGTGTAATGAGTATAGAAAAGCAACTTGATTTGAAATATAGTATTAAACATATAGCGATATTGCCTGAGCATCGATTGCAGGGTATTGGAAGGCAGTTTGTCGATGAAGTCATGCAACGTTTTCAAGTAAATAAATTAGTGGCCGAAACAGATGATACGACCGTGGGCTTTTATCGTGCAATAGGTTTTCATTGTGATCTTAAAGAAAAAGACAGTCATCACTATTTGTGCACACTCAGCCATGACAAAATTTTATTAGAAATTTATAATCCACAATGGCCAAAAATGGCTCAAGATGAAATGGATTTCCTCAGAAGCCTATTACCCAGCGCACATATTCTAGATATTCAACATGTAGGCAGCACAGCGATACCTGGTATGATCGCAAAGCCCGTTATTGATATTCAAATTGCTGTCGATTCATTAGTTGCCGCACAACACTTTGCAATCAATATTCTAGAATCTCATGGCTATGTGTATTGGTACAATAATCCTGATAAAGAGCGCATGCTTTTTGTCAAAGGCATGCCACCCTATGGAGAAAGACGAACGCATCATGTGCATATATGTGAGCTTAGCTGTAATCAGTGGCAAAACAAAATCCTATTTAGAGATTTCTTGATTGCACATCCTTTAATTGCAAAGGAGTATATGGCATTGAAAACAGAGTCGGCAGAAAAACACACCTATGATAGAGAAAAGTATACCGATGCAAAAAAACTATTTGTGGAAGAGGTTTTGAACATTGCAAATGGCGGGAAAATAGATTGAGGGTTAAGAGGATGCAAGTTTCAGAACGTTGCTCCTTATGTACTTTCGATCTTAAATAATTATACCGGCCCATATTAAACGTGATCTAATACCATTCAAAACAAATATTAACCTCCCAAGAACGTGCGAATTAACAATTAGACATACAGACGATATGATAAACGAGCCTACGATAGAATCAAGGAAGTTCTTGACTATGGTATGAGCATTTGCTCTTAATTGCATTTTATAAAGATAAGAAAAGCAGGATTAAATAAATGGGTCAGCGCAATCCAGTGATTTATATCATGGCCAGTAAACAAAATGGTACGTTATACACGGGCGTAACTAGTAATTTAATAAAACGTGTATATGAACATAAACATGCTACGCTTCCCGGTTTTACTAAAAAATACGGATGTAAATTATTGGTCTATTATGAACCTCATGAAAATATGCTCGTTGCCATTGCACGAGAAAAGCAGATTAAAGCAGGATCAAGAAAAAGAAAGTTAGCAATGATTGAGAAAATGAACCCGGATTGGCGAGATTTATATAATGATTTATTATAGAATCAAATTTTCCCTGTGTAGCTTAAGTATAATTTTAATTTCTAAGCTAAAATCTGGATTGTTTCACGCCACGCGCTTACGCGCTATCGGTCGCAATGACGGAGTTACTTCGCAGCTTTATTAGAGATCGGGATATAATCGATCTGATTAAAGTTCCAGTAGTTTTCGTGTTCTCTAAATTTCATCAATTTGCTGTTTAAATTCAGAATCGTTTGAACAATTGAAATTTTAGGCATTTGAGCATGTGATAATCTCCATAAAAGTTAACTTCTTAATAACCCGGGAAATAGGACATTTCTTAGCTCCGTCATTGCGAGCCGTAGGCGAAGCAATCCAGGTTTAGGTGCTGGATTTAAAGCAGAAACCTGGATTGCTACAAAGCTACGATCCTCACAATCTGCAGTATCCCCACGGATTTTTATTTAAAACCAATTCGTTATAAATTATTTTTGTAATTATTCGGTTAACCTATCCCGGGGTGATCCACTGCGTCATCCCGTGTGTAAGCCGCCATCATGGGTGATAAAAGCACATCACTTTCGCCCCTTATGCACGGGATCCAGGTTAGAGATATTTCTTACGTGGATCTTTATCGATTTCTCCTATTCTAAAATATTAGCTACAGAACGCTTTATTAAGCTACGCTTAACCCTAGAAAAAATACTATTATCATATCCGCCGTGATGTGAAAATTTAGAATTATCTTGCGTAAATATTTCCGCCTGGATCCCGTGTCTTCAGCCGCGAGAGTGAAGTGCTTCTATCACCTATGATGGCGGCTTACGCACGGGATGACGCAGTGGGTCACCTAGGGATGGGTTAACCAAATATTTACTTATTTTTTTAAATTACTTAAGTATTTAAGGCCTTAAAGCTAAAATTCGTGGGGATCACTCAGCTCGCAATGACGGTGTTGAGTGTCACTTATTCCCTTATAATACTTAAATAAACAATTTTAATCCTATTCTAGCCAAAAAGCTATCCGATTTAGGCCTATGGTTCAAGTCCATACGCGTAAAGTGCAAATTAGCGATTGCGGATCTATGTGAGCGTATAGGCGTGAATCCTCGGACGATTAGTAAAATTGAAAAAGTAGACCCTAGTGTCTAAATGATATATACAAAAATTTAAACAGGGCTGTCACCTCACAAAGCCCCTCGATCTGTCACCCCGCAAAAACTGCGCAAACTGAACTAGTTAGAATTGCTATTCTGTCTCGCAGTTTTGTGCGGGGCCCGGTAACGATTTATCTAAGTGCGAATTTGCCTTCAACATATTCTTTTAGAGGAATTGCTACCGGGCCCCGCACAAAACTGCGTGTAATTATTGTTTCCTATCAAGATCTGTTGACGCAGTTTTTGCGGGGTGACAATCTTGGTGGGCTTTGCAAGGTGACAGTGCGGGTGGGCTTTGCAGGCTGATGGCTTCGCTTTCAGTTATTGGTCATTTCTTATCAGTAATTAAAAAACAAGTAAATCTTCCTTCTTATCTTCATATACTGTTTTGTTCGATACCGAAAGTGCAGCAATTCGATTACACGCAGCAATCAATACCAACCAGCCTTGTTTTAGTATTTCATACAATCGCTGATATTCTTGTGCACTTAAATTAGCAAGTAATTCATTGCCCATAGTAGCGTGATGCTGATCTACTGTTGCATGAATTCCAAAATACTCTGTTTCACCATAATAACGCATTACTTTGTTAGCTGCGGTAAAGAAAACATCAGCACTGGCTTCTAAGACCAAATGCATTAATACCGTTTTTTCTATATTATCAGCGGTTAACATTTTCCATGTAAACCAACATGATGTTGATTCTAATATTGGATCCCAAGTAGGGGCGCGATAACTTCTATCGCGCATTAGGATGTCATTATGCTTATATTCCTCTTCCAAATGGTCGGATGCTGCGCTTGCAGCGCGAGTATGTGCAGAGGTTATTTTTCTGAGCATCACCACATTTTGAAAATGATTTGAAAACGTTTGTATGCAATCCAGCATGTTTGTTCTTATTTCTTGTTCTTTAACTTTATCACCATTAATAAGATTCATGAGAGGGCTTCTCTTGAATTCTTTTATGAAAGTTTCATTGCATTCCAAGAGAGAGTTGAGTGAGGAAACATTGAGTTGATTCATTTTGTATCTCCTAAGTCGCTTTTATCTAATTCAGATAACCATGAGAAAAATGTTTTTGGATCTTCAAACGCAGAAGCAAGATGAGTGGAATAGTCGGAATCAATTTTAGATCGTTCTAAAACAGTCAAAAATTCTTTACTCGGAGGTTGCAGTAGCATATTGGATAATTTAGTAGACCATTGTGCTTCATCCCAAAATTTGTTGAAGGTTGTTTGCATCCAAGCTTCATCAAATAGACCGGATTGATTTGATAAAATGCTGTCTAAATATATTTTGGCACATTTACTCGCATTATTAGCACCTTGACCTGCAATGGGATCATTGAGGACTACGGCATCTCCCATACCCAGTACCAAAGATTTTGACGGTAAAATGGCGATAGGATGTCTAATTATGGGTGTGTATTTCCCAACTAAAACAGCCTGGGGATCGGTTAGTTTAGCATGCTTGCACCGTTGCGCTTCCCAGGGTAAAAATTTTTCAAGAAGAGCAATCGCCTTGTTCAAGCAGATGTCAGAGGGATCTGTTGGTTTCCAACTATCAAATTCGCTTTGGGGCATTGCCTCGAAAAGCATCATTTCACATGGACCTGAGAAAGTTAAACCGGGCATGATAAAAAATTCACCCATTTGTGGAACAATGTTGACTCTAATGCCCTGATCTTCTTCGGGGATAATGCCGTTAACATATAAACACATTAATGAACGCTGAGGTTGAGTATGGATTGATTTTTTTTCATCTCGTGCGAATAAACTACTTAATTCCTGTTTACCGGTGCTGATTATGGTTAAATCATTTTCGTTCGTAATAGCTTCTAGATCATTTGAATCTATTTTTTTTACAATTAAAGTTCCCTCTAACGCTTCAAATTCTTGCATCCATTTGGGAAACTTCAGTCGTTGATCAATAGATTTAAATGGTTTATTGAGGATACTTTTCCAGTTTATTAATTGTTTAGCATTCTGTGATAAAGATAAAGTGATAGAAGTATTATCAGGACAAGATGAACCCCAAAAATCAAGAGCCAGCTCGTTTTCATATTGCAAAGCAGTAGCAAACATTGCCTGATTTGACATAATTCGGCCAGAAGCAATGTCTTGTCCGCTTCTATCACTAAATACAGTGATTTGATAATTTTCTTTTGCCAGTCCAATGGCTAGTTGTAGTCCTGCTTGCCCCGCTCCGACAATAGCTACCTTTTTCATTGCTGTATACCTATTGAGAGTTACTCTTTGGGAAGGCTTCTATAAGAAGCTGCTATTCTTCCCGCTTCATCGTAAATCCCTTTAATAGTTGTAAGTGCTTTGGTTGTATAGGCAAGATCTAGTTCCTCAAACTCATTTTTAAGCGCATTAATGAGTATATTTTTTCTTGCTTCTATATAAGCATTGGTATTTTCAATGCCTTTTTCGGTAATTTGATAGGCTAAAGATTTTTTGGGACCACCCTTATATTTTTCAACAAATCCTAATTTCAATAACTTACGGATACTATATTGAATATTAGGCACGTCATTCCTATTTAGCAGGCTGCCTAGCTCATATACATTCTTGGGCCGCTCATTCATGCGTATAATGTGTAAAATGCTTAAGTCGTAAGCATTGAGCTCGTTATTTTCATCTATGCAGCTTTGACAATCCTCCTGCCAACGCATAAAGCCATAAAAAACCCGCCAAAGCAAGAACTCAAAATTTGTTAATTTCAACTCTTGCTCATTTTCAGCAAGGTGCCAAACGGCAGTAAATTTTTCACCTTCTTGCATAAAAAACCTTATATTTCAATGCGTTAGTTAATGTGATGTCTTTGCGCTGTTTTTGTATCATAACAGATTTCCCATATTATAGGAAATTATACAGTCAAAATACAGAGATTTCTTACATGAAATTGGTATATTAACCATAGAAAATACTAATAATAACATCTATAAATATAATTATATTCATATACAAAATCTATACGTTTTCTATATGAAATACCAAAAAACTAAGAAGGAGGGGATATGGCCCAAAATCGGGCAGAGCGCGAATATAAACGAGGATTTTATTACTTACTGGCAGGCAGAAAAGACCAGGCAGAGCAATGGATACGTTCAGCCGCCCAATCAGGACATCCAGAAGCAATACATTTATTAGAATCGGGGGCGCGGTTAGGGGTGTTTTCTAGCAGTACACTTTTAGGAGAAGCACATGAACTTACAATTAAAAAATAACACGACTCATTTACAACCTTTTATCTCTTTAAAGCTAAGACCCGTATTAACGCACAACGATGCGGCCAAGAGGATCTGGATATCCTTACTCATAGAATTAGAAGATACAGGACTGTCCAAAAAAGACATTGCTGAAAAATGCCATATTTCACTTAAAACCTTACAGCGATTGGAAAGTGGGGAGGTGAAAAAACCCAGCTATGCCACGTTTAAAAAATTATTAGCTTTCTATTGCAGCAGCATTATGTCGATGTCTGAAGAAGTTTCCAAATGAATAAGCAGATTAAACAAGAAACAGGTTATATCTATATTTTTGATCTAGAAGAAAAAAATACACTCTCTGCAATCTTATTGCATGATATTCCCTTTAAAGTGGGCGAAGAGTGTGATTTGCAGAAAGTGTCATTGGTCAGGTTGAAAACCGTAAAATCAATGTTTAAAAAGCAATTATTATCCATAGAAATAGCCTTGAAAAATTGTGAAATGATCCACGCTGAAATCGCTTTTAAAAATTTAGTTTTAGCCGATGACGATTATACGGGCATACCCAATACCCATGCCGAATTGATGCGTATTGATCATTTGACTGTAAAATATCGCGGCTGAGAAAATTTGTTAGATGTGCTGAGCATAGGAGCTTATGCCCCATCACTGATTGTTTTTCCGAAATCAATCTGTGCAATTGACGCATGACTCCCAAAATACAAGGTTATTTTGGGAGGGCAGGGGTCGATTTTTTAGAGTGCGGGAAATATCTTCCCAGGATTTAAAATCCCTTTCGGATCAAAAACTGCTTTAATCTGCCGCATAATCGCTAAACTGTTCGCATCTATCTCTTGGTTAATAAACGGCTGTTTGGCTAAACCAATGCCGTGCTCGCCCGATAGGCTGCCTTTTAAGGATAACACTAGGGTGAATACGGCTTGCAGGCAGGCATCGATTTGGGCGGCTTGCTTTGCATTGTCGGGATCATACATTAGATTCACATGAATATTGCCATTTCCGGCATGGCCAAAGGTGACGATGGCAATACCATAACGGTTTGATAACTCGGCAAGCTTTTTAAGAAATTCAGGTAAGCAGGATACGGGGACCACAATATCTTCGTTAATTTTCTTAGGCGCCACATGTTTAAGACTGGGCGATAAGCGGCGTCTGGCTTGCCAGAGTTGATGAATTTCTTCTGCGCTGTGTGCTGTTTCTATAGTGATGAGCGCATCATTTTTCGCTGCAGTGCGTATGGTTTCTAGCGTGCTATTAATGCTGTGCGCATCGCCTTCTACGCCGATTAATAATAATGCAGCCGTTTCCAGCGGCAAATCGATGCCGGCATACCGGCGCACTAATTCCACTGTGGTATTATCCATAAACTCTAAGGCAGAAGGCAATTGCGCAAGCCCCATAATCTGGGTCACGGCATGGACTGCACCTTCTACGCTGCGGTATAACGCGCGTAAAGTGCGCTGCTCACTTGCAAGTGGCAATAATTTTAAAGTGGCCTGCGTGATGGTCGCAAGTGTCCCTTCGGACCCAATTAATAAACGGGTTAAATCATAACCGACGACACTTTTACTGGTATATGCGCCGGTCGTGATCGTCTCACCACTGCCGGTCACGGCTTTAAGCCCTAAGGTATTCTCGCGCGTTGTGCCATATTTAATGGCGCGCGGTCCGGAAGAATTATGCGCTAAATTTCCGCCTAAACTGCAAAACTCGCGGCTGCCTGGATCGGGTGCCCAAAATAAACCGTGTGCTTTTGCGGCCTGTTGAATTTCCAAATTGGTGATCCCGGGCTCTACGATCATGACGCGATTTAAAGGATCGATAGCAATGATATTTCGCATCCGGGCGAGACTAACCACTATGCTTGGGGTCACAGGCACGGCGCCACCTACGGCACCTGATCCTAACCCGCGTGGCACCATTGCAATGTGATACTCATTACATAAACGCGTAATCGCGACGACTTCTTCATGTGTAGATGGAAAAACAACCGCAAGTGGCATGACAAAGCGCTGTGTGCCATCAGTGCCATAAGGCCAGCAGAGTGCCTCATCTGTGAGCACATATTCAGAGGTAAGGATTTTTTGTAGCGCACTAAAAAAAGTTTGCGGCAGCATGGTCTAATCCGTATATTCAAAGATCCGGACCACACGGTCAACACCTCGGGTGGTGCGTACCAATTCGGTTAATTTGTCGGCTTGATCGCGTGAGATGAGGCCTAATAAATAGACCACGCCATTTTCGGTGATCACCTTCGTATTGATAGGATTGACCTCGTGAAATGCGGAGGAAGATTTAATTTTTGTGGTGATCCAGCTGTCATGTGAGCGCGTCGTCAGCGAGGTTACCGGTCCCACTTTGAGTTCGTTATACACTTTTCTGACCTGATTGGTATTTTTCGCAATTTCACCGACCGCTAATTTTGCGGCTTCCGAGGGCACTTGACCGGTTAATAACACCACATTGTTATAACTTGTCACATGAATATTGGAATTAGCATCTAAATTGAGGTATTCATAGTCGTCCATCGCATCTGCAATTTTTGCTTCGATAGCGACATCATCAATGACTGTTCCTGTGGTACGGGGATCATTGCTTATCCAAGCGGAGGTTGCGGCCGTTCCACCCACAAGAGGAGTACAGGCAGACAATACAGTACATGCCATTAAACCTACCAGTAATTTTGACACGTTTAACATTAGAGGACCTCGCCAAAAATTTGATTATCGATTAAGTCACACAAGTAGTGGATCACGCACAAATGCACTTCTTGGATGCGCGCCGTTTGTTGATGCGGCACACGAATTTCGACATCTCTTTCAGGATTAAGCAGGCTGGCGACCGCACCCCCTTGTTTACCGGTGAGGGCAACAACGATCATTTGCGCTTCTTGTGCCGCGGCCACGGCCTGAACAATATTATTAGATGAACCGCTGGTGGTGATCGCGAGTAACACATCGCCCGCTTGGCCTAAGGCGCGAATTTGTTTGCTGTAGATTTCATCGTAGTGATAATCATTGGCAATTGAGGTCAGCGCAGAAGTATCCGTCGTTAACGCGATAGCGGGCAGCCCGGGGCGTTCACGCTCAAAACGATTGATGAGTTCAGAAGAAAAATGTTGTGCATCGGCCGCAGAACCGCCATTGCCACAACTTAAAATTTTATGCCCGGTGAGTAGGGCGTGCGCCATGACTTGTGCCGCTTTGGCGATAGATTCAGGCAAGGCATCAGCCGCGGCTATTTTGGCCTCGATGCTGGCACTAAATAAATGTTGTAGGCGAGCAATTAAATCCATAAATCCTCATCATGACCAGGCGTGTTTCACCCATTCGATACGGGGCAACTCTTGTCGGTATGTTATGCCAATTACATCGAAACGGCAAGGAGAGTGGCTAAATTGCGGTTGCTTTTGTAAGAACACGAGGCTGGCGCGCCGTAGGCGTTGCTGTTTATGATAGCCAATGCTGGCTAGGGGATGATAGGCATCCGAGTTGGCGCGGGATCGGACTTCGACAAATACCAGTGCCTGCTTATCACGCATAATGAGATCAATTTCCCCAAGCTGACAACGAAAATTTCGCGTTAAGACACTCAGGCCTTGATTTTGTAAATAGGTACACGCAAGCGCTTCGGCGTCCTGCCCAAGTTTGAGATGCGGGGCATTAGAGGACATGGGGCACTCCTAGACTAAAACGTGCACACGGCACGTTGCGCACAATAAAGCCACTCTTATCCATAGACAATTCTCCTGTCACACCATTCACACGTAATTCGCTGACTGAAGAGAGGTGACTCATTTGCCGTGCCACTAAAAAAGCATCTACCCCAAAGGCAAATAAACGATCTTGGGTGGCGGGCGTATGGAGTTGTGAGGACATCGTCACTAGCGCGGGATCCCGCTGCGCCGTATCAATAATCCATGGGCTGTCGCAAAAAATAATGCCATTGAGATCATTATCTAGCCCAGGGTTGGGAATGCCTGAATACACACTCGACATCGCATAAATAGGCGTGTTTTGTGCAAAATAAAATTTTAACAGCGGCGGAATTTGTCTTGCTTGTTGCGGTTTGGCGACTAAAAATATCAAATCCATGGATTGCCGTGGCCTAGGCGGGTTATCGCTGGAAGCATTGCTGTCTATTTTTAAAATATAACGCACGGGATCCTCCAAAGCACGATTCGGATCAAAATAGATAATGTCTTTCACGCTGCCGCCTAATTGCTCAAAACGACGTTTAAAAGCGCGAAACGCGCGTCCACCATAACTGTCATCTTGGACTAAGCCCACCGCAGTGTGATGGCCATCGTGTATGGCTTGCTCTGCAAGACGCATGGCCTCATCTTCTGGACTTAAGGCAAAAGGGTATAGGTAGCGCGGCAAGCGATTACGCGTTTCGAGGGTATTTAAAGAAATCATGGGGATGTTGTTATCGATTTTTTCACTGTCTAACAGGGCTTCCAAGCCGGGTTTACTTAAGGGCCCAACTATCACATTGGCGCCTTGTTGTACCGCGTCTTCATACGCACGAGGCACATTTTTATCCGCTTTTGTATCGTAGATGCGAATGTCCATAGCGGTATTAGGATCGCGCTGTTGTTCAAGATAATACGCACCAATAAATCCTTCACGGATAGCCAGTGCCGCACTTTCATATTGGCCGCTCAAGGGTAAGAGCAGGGCGATATGTGGGGTTGAGATGAACCGTGGAGAGGGCAAAGACGCAGGTGTTTTACTTTTTGAAGCCGTGCTGGCTTGGTTTTTTTTCGGTTCTGTGCGCTGCCAAAACCAGGCATATTCCCGGTTGGGACTGTCTATTTTTTCGGGGAGGTCTTGATCAAGAGTAAGATCTTCCACCTCAGCTGGCTTACTGTTTTTTTCGCCAAAAATATACGCGTGCGTGGTAGGCAAGGTGATAGTCAGCAAAACAAAAGTTGCGTACAATAGTTTTTTCATCAGAGGGATCACTTTAATTAGCATGCAAGGCACATTATACATTGTGGCATCACCTATCGGGTGTTTGCAAGACATCAGTGCGCATGCGCTCGATATTTTGCGTCGAGTTGATTGCATCGCCTGCGAGGATACGCGGCACAGCGCGATTTTACTGCAGCATTATGGGATAACGACCCCACTTAAGGCTTATCATAGTCATAATGAGACGCAGGCCAGCGCAAGTTTAGTGGAACAATTACGTTTGGGGCTCTCGATAGCCTTAATCAGCGATGCGGGCACGCCGCTTTTGCATGATCCAGGTTTAGTGTTAGTGCAGCAGGCACGTCTTGCCGGGGTGCGTGTGGTGCCCATTCCTGGTCCGTGCGCACTCATTACTGCGTTGTGTGCCTCAGGATTACCGGGCGAGCAGTTTATCTTTGCGGGTTTTCTCCCCGTCAAAAGTACGCACCGTCAAAAAGAATTAACCCGCTTACAACATGAAAGTCGCACCAGCATTTTTTATGAAGCACCGCATCGGATCTTAGCAAGTCTTGAGGATATGATTGCCACGCTCGGGCCTTTGCGTGAGGCCGTATTGGCGCGTGAGTTGACCAAAGTCTATGAGACTATTTTAACCGGTACGCTTTCCGAATTATTGCAGCAATTGTTAGCTGATCCGCAACAGCAAAAAGGGGAATTTGTGATCTTGATTAAAGGCGCACCTATCCAAATCAGCGATGCTAAAGCGCAAGAGGCACGGCGCGTGTTCGAAGTGTTGGTGCAAGAATTACCCTTAAAACAAGCCGCAAGTTTGACCGCTCAGCTCACGGGGGTTGCGAAAAATGTCGCGTATCAATGGGGGGTTGAGCGGGGTGGGAAATAGACACTACGCTAGCGTTAATCTTGGATAAAGCGTTGCCTGCTCTATCGCAGTTTTTGCCCCCACTTCAGGTCTTAAATGATAAGCAAAATGTACTCGGGTAGCCGTACCGGTAACCCCGCCGCATAAACTCATGGCTAAACTTGCGCCGATAAATGCACCGGCAATGGCTCCCACACCAAATAGTGGACTACTGCATAGTCCGCCTACAATAGCGCCAAACAGAGCACCAATGACGAGACTAAGGAGTATGATTAATGTGCGTTGATATTTTTTCCATAAGGGAAGATCCACATACATGTCATGAAAATTTTGCACTGCGTGTAGTTTGACTTGGGAGTTTATCAAGGGATCATTTACCGTGGTGAGCATAGCGCGGGTATCTTGAGCTAGCGTAAGACAGGGATCTTGTTCAAGATTAGGATTAAAAGGTGCTGCAACGTTTAGCGCAGATTGAAAAGCGTGTGCCGTCTGTAAGGTTTGCGTCAACTGTCTTTTCAGTTGCTGCAAAGGCTCAGTATATTCAGAGCTATTAGGCATATCCAAAACACAGAGTTGCGCTTTTGCATTGATAAGCTGCAAAATTTTCTGAAAATGCATCGCTGCACGCGTAGCTGCAATATGTCCCCAGATCCCAAAACCATCAAACACGCCTACACACAGGCCGGGATGCAAAAAGTGTACGCCTACAGTGATATTATCGTGACTTCCTTTTTCTAAATAGGCTTTTTTTCGTAGCGCGTCAGCGGCTTGCGCTAGCGTCAATGTAGGATTTTTATCAAAAAAATCTGCGAGCTCTTCATCTGAGACATAATCTGCAAAACCATCTGAGGCGGTGATTAAAAAAGCATCCGTTTTATTTTCAAGTTGCTTGAGATCAAAGGTGGAAATTTCCGGAACAGGCGTAAATCCTGGCGCATACTCTTTGGCGCCAAATCCACGCGTAATGGATAAGCCATAATTGCGCTTGGCATTCCTATCATTTAAACAAAAGCGTGGTGAGGTATCCTTACTGGGAGTTGAGATGCGTAACGGCGTATTGGGGAGTAATCCAATTCTTGTTTGTTCGGATTCTGTGCTTGCGCGATGCGCATGCGTCAGATTTAAAACATGATAGCGGCCGTTTTCTTTATACACTAATTTCGCCGTGCAATCCCCGGCATTGGCGATGTTGATTTTATCGTGCTGTAGGTGCGCGACTAAAGCTGTGCAACCTGAGTTCCAGTGTTCCCCTGCATCGCATTGCTCATGATCATAATCCACTAGGGCCTGTGTGGTGATATTGTCAGTTTCGGAAAACAATTCACTCAATGGCACTTCAGCATGAGGGGCGAGTGTGGCCATAAAATAGGCATCTTGATTAAGTCGTTGACCACTCACTTCACCCACGGCTTTTTGTCCAGGTCCAGTCGCCATGGCGGCAACAGCAACAGTCCCACTCATTAAAGAGGTATGACTGGCATAAACATCATCAACATTATCGACTAGGGGTAATGTCCGATGTTTATTCTTGGGGGACATAGGAAATGAAGGCGATAAGGGAAACAATAAGCGTGAAGTTATTTTCCTTTTAGCAAAAGCATTAGGTGCAAACGTTTGATCCGGCGTTTTAAGCGGCGACGGTGATTTTTTAGGCGTTTTATTTGGGGGTGACATACAACTACTTCTACTGCTACAACGTACGGCGACAACGGGTTTGTTATTTAATCAACTATTGCATCTTATGCAAATCATTGATACTCTATACAAAGAGTCGGCCAGACAATCGCGGTCTTAAGTTTTTTTTAAGACGGAGGAAAGTCCGGGCTCCATAGGGTAAGGTGCCAGGTAACGCCTGGGGGGCGCGAGCCTACGGAAAGTGCCACAGAAAATATACCGCCCCTCAAGATTTATCTCGCGGGGTAAGGGTGAAATGGTGCGGTAAGAGCGCACCGCGCGTGAGGCAACTCACGTGGCAGGGTAAACCCCACCTGGAGCAAGGCCAAATAAGATCGGATCCTGCGACCCGTAGGCGATCTGGGTAGGCTGCTTGAGGCAGTAGGCGACTACTGTCCCAGATGAATGATTGTCCTCGACAGAACCCGGCTTAACGGCTGACTCGTTTTCTTATTAATGCTACGCGCGAACTAAATTCGCGCTTGCACACAGGGGAGCTGCGATCGAACCCTTAAAAATCCCCCATCGCAAGATAAAGTGAGATAACCGTTTACATTTGTGGCTATGCTACTTATGATACTTCTATGCACCAAGCCGTCTTACTTACCGAATCCATCGCTGCGCTTATTACTGATCCGCATGGCTGTTATATTGATGCCACTTTTGGTCGGGGCGGGCATAGTCGTGCCATTTTAGAAAGACTACAAGCCCCTGGGAAATTGATCGTGATCGATAAAGATCCTGAAGCGATTGCTGTGGCGCGCGATTTACAAGCCCAAGGCTTACCCATTATTCCCGTGCATGGCAGTTTTGCTGAAATAAAGCGCATTGCTACAGAACTAGACCTGCAAGGCCAAATCCAAGGCGTTTTGTTTGATTTAGGCGTTTCTTCCCCACAACTGGATAATGCGGCGCGGGGCTTTAGTTTTATGCGGGAAGGACCACTCGATATGCGTATGGATCCCACTAAAGGACTCAGTGCGGCGGATTTTCTCGCCTATGTCAAAGAAGACACCTTAACTGAAATCATTAAAACTTACGGTGAAGAGCGGTTTGCTAAATTCATAGCGCGTGCCATTTGCAAGGCACGGCTCACGACAAAAATAGAGACGAGCACGCAACTGGCACAAATTATTAAAGACGCCATGCCTAGGGTTGAAAAACATAAACATCCCGCCACGCGCACATTTCAGGCGATTCGGATCTATATTAATCAAGAGCTAGACGATTTAACCCTAGGTTTGCAAGCTGCATTTGAGACGCTTAACCGTGGTGGGCGCTTAGTCGTGATTAGTTTTCACTCCTTGGAAGATCGCATAGTGAAGCAATGGATGCGTAAATTAGCAAAAGGGGTAACCGTGCCTGCGTATATTCCTATTAGGGCTGAAGAAAATAAATCGCCGCTGAAAATTCTGCCTAAGTGTACGCCAAGTGCTGCCGAATGTGCCCAGAATAACCGTGCCCGCAGTGCCATGATGCGTGTGGCTGAAAAAATATAGAGATCCTGACATGAGAACGGTGATCATAGGCTTATTATTATTTATTACTGCACTCGCTATTGTTTATTTTAAACACAGCAATCGGCAATTACTCATCGAGCTGCATGCCTCACAGGCTGAGCGCGATGAGCTCAATAGCGAGTGGAGCCAGTTATTATTAGAAGAAAGCACGCTAGTCATGCACTCCCGTGTAGAACAAATTGCGACCCAAGAATTGCAGATGCGCGCCCCCGTAGATGATGAAATGATTTGGGTGGAGGGCAAAAAAATTGAATAAACGTCATTATTTTATTTTACTGTTGCTGGCCATAGGCGTGTGTGCGATTGCGATGCGTCTAGTGGATTTGCATATTTTTAACCATGAATTTTTAAGTGCACAGGGTGATTTGCGCACCGTGCGCACAGTCAATCTGCCGGCACACCGTGGGATGATTTTAGATCGTAACGGCGAACCCTTAGCGATCAGCACGCCTGTGGATTCCATTTGGGTCAATCCTAAACAATATTTTCAAAACCCTGAAGACATTACGCCACTCGCTGAAGTGTTAGATCTGGATGTCAGAGACTTGGCGGCGCGCTTGCATAAAAATCGCGACCGAGAATTCCTCTATTTAAAACGGCAAATCAGTCCTGAGCTTGCACAAAACACTTTAGATTTAGAGATTAAAGGCGTGTATACCGAGCGCGAATACCGCAGGTTTTATCCCTTAGGGGAGGCCAGCGCACACTTGGTCGGGGTGACGAATATTGATGGCGAGGGTCAAGAAGGTATTGAGCTTGCGTTGAATACCTTATTAACGGGGCAAGCGGGAAAAAAACGCGTGCTTAAAGATCGCTTAGGCCAAGTGATAGAAGATTTAGAATTGATTACGCCGAATCAAGATGGGCGTGATATTTATTTAAGCATTGATCGGCGGATCCAATATTTAGCCTACCGTGAGCTGAAAGCTGCAGTATTGCGTCACCAAGCGCAAGCGGGCAGCATCATCGTGTTGGATGTGGATACCGGTGAGGTGTTAGCCTTGGTGAATCAACCGTCATTTAATCCCAATAACCGCTCTGATCGTGCGCAAGAGGCGATGCGAAATCGCGCAGTCACCGATCTTTTTGAGCCCGGCTCGACGATGAAACCTTTAGCCATGGCCGCGATTTTAGAAACCGGACAAGTGGATTTTGCGACGGAAGTGGACACCTCACCGGGCTACATGACCGTGCATGGCAAAGTGGTGCGTGATTTTCGCAATTATGGTCGTCTTAGTCTGCCGATGGTGTTGCGTCACTCCAGTAATGTGGGCATGACTAAATTATTATTGCCGTTGCCGGTCGAGGATATCCTCGATACGTGGCAACGTTTAGGTTTAGCTCAGACAACCTACAGCGGTTTGCCCGGCGAGCAATCCGGCCGTATGGTGATTTCACCGACTATAGATCCGTTTAGTTATGCAACACTTGCTTTTGGTTATGGTTTATCAGTGACTGCGTTGCAATTAGCCCAAGCTTATGCCACGGTTGCGCACCACGGCATAAATAATCCCATTTCGGTATTGCGTCTTGAAGGTGCGCCCGCAGCGCGTGAGGCACTCAGCTCCAAAGTCGCCGACGCCGTGCGTAACATGCTTATTTTACAAGAAAATGATGCGGGCACCGGACAGGATGCACGTATTCCCGGTTATTTTGTGGCTGGGAAAACCGGAACGACCCGAAAACTCGGTGAATCAGGCTATGTCGATGATCGCCATTTAGCCTTGTTTGCGGGCTTTGCCCCTGCGACAAATCCACGAATAGTCGTGGTGGTGCTTATCGATGAACCGACGCAGGGGGCTTATTATGGCGGAGAAGTGGCCGCCCCTATTTTTGCTGATGTAATGGGTGGTGTCTTGCGCTTATTAAATATAGCCCCAGATAATTTGCCTAAATCTTAAGCTTAGGTGACATGCTTAAGATAAAGTCAGGTCAAGTGCTTGCTTCTTAAATTTAGCATTGCAAAATCCCACCTTGCTGTTATGCTTAGGTAAATTTTTGTTTTTAAAAGGAATAAATCAGTGCTAGCGTCACAACTTGCCCAATGCGTAGCCGGCCAATTGATAGGCCCGGATTGTGAATTTACCCAAGTCTCTACGGATACTCGGAGTCTTACTCCCGGTGATTTATTTATCGCCTTAAAAGGTGAATCTTTTGATGGGCATGATTATTTACCGCAGGCATTAGCCCGAGGTGCTGCGGCAGCGTTGGTCGAGAAAGCCGTGTCCTTGAATTTAACCCAAATTGTCGTCCCTGATGTCTATGCGGCGATGGGCGCTTTTGCGGCCTGGCATAGGCAGCAATTACCTGATTTGAAAGTGATTGCGGTCACCGGCAGTTGCGGCAAGACCACCACCAAGCAAATGCTCAGTGCCATATTCTCGGAAATCGGGCCGACCCATGCGGCGGTCGGTAGCTTTAATAATCATATCGGCGTACCGCTGACCTTATTAGCGTTAACAACGCAGCATCGTTTTGCTGTCATAGAAATCGGAGCGAATCATCCGCATGAAATCACGCCCTTAACCCAAATGGCCAAACCCGATGTCGCCATTATTACGATCGTAGCCCCAGTGCATACCGAAGGCTTTGGCGATGTGGATACGATTGCTAAAACAAAAGCAGAAATTTTTGATGGCCTGGGTGATCAAGGTGTTGCGGTGATTAATGCCGATGATCACTATTATTCTTTTTGGCAACAACAATTAACTCAGCATCAGGTGTTGAGTTTTTCTATGCAGGCTAAGGCCGATGTCTATGCCACGGATATTCATTTAATTGAGGGACGCGGTGCGTTTACCCTTAATACCGCAAAGGGATCAATGGCCATAGTGCTTCCTATTTTAGGTCGACACAATATTATTAATGCACTGGCCGCTAGCAGTGCCGCCATCGCGCTTAATGTGCCGCTGCCCGCGATTGCTTCAGGACTTGCAAAAATGAAGGCGGCTAAACACCGTCTGCATGTGTGTACGGGAATCAAGCAGGCAAAAATTATTGATGATGCTTATAATGCCAATCCTGTCGCAGTGAAGGCCGCTCTTGATATTCTTGCCCATTATCCCGGTGAAAAAGTCTGGGTATTTTTTGATATGCGTGAACTGGGTGATTTGTCCAAAGCAGCCCATCTAGAAGTAGGTAAAATTGCGCGTGAGCGCGGAGTCAATCGTATTTTTGCGGTAGGCGAATGGTCGCGTTTGACGGTCGAAGCGTTTGGCGCTGGCGCAGAACATTTCGCCGATAAGGCGAGCTTAATTGCCGCACTCAAGCCTTTGCTCCATGAGAATATGACCATATTAATTAAAGGCTCACGCTCGGGTGCCTTAGAAGAAGTGGTTCAGGCATTAAGCGCCAAGGAATAACTGAGGAGTAAGGGATTATGCTGTTGTGGCTGGCTGAGTATTTAACTCAATTTCATTCGGGTTTTAACGTTTTTCATTATGTGACCTTACGCGCAATTTTAGGCGTGCTGACGGCATTGCTGATCGCGTTATCCTTCGGTCCTGCGTTGATTCGTCTGTTGCAAAGTTACAAAGTAGGCCAGACCGTGCGTGATAATGGCCCACAATCACATTTTAGTAAATCGGGTACTCCAACCATGGGCGGCGTGTTGATCATTATTGCGACTGCAGTGGCCACGCTCTTATGGACAGATTTAAGTAATCATTATGTGTGGATCATTTTATTTACCCTGTTGTCTTTTGCAGCCATAGGCTTTTATGATGATTATCAAAAGTTAGTGAAAAAAAATACCCGGGGTTTACCCGCGCGTTGGAAATATTTTTGGCAAAGTGTTGCCGCTTTGGTGATTGCATTCAGTTTATACTGCTGCGCCCACGGTGAGAGTTATACCCAATTACTCATCCCTTTTATAAAAGACACCTTTATTCAATTAGGTCCGTTTTATATCCTTTTAGCGTATTTAGTCATCGTTGGCTCTAGTAATGCGGTTAATCTGACCGATGGCTTAGATGGTTTAGCGATCACGACCACGGTTTTAGTCGGCGGCGCGCTAGGTATTTTTGCCTATGTCACAAGTCACATGGCTTTTGCAGAATATTTAGCGATCCCTTTTATTGTTGAAGCGAGTGAAATGACCGTATTTGCCGCGGCCCTAGTCGGTGCAGGTTTAGGTTTTTTATGGTTTAATGCCTATCCTGCGCAAATATTTATGGGAGATGTGGGATCTTTAGCCTTAGGCGCAGTACTGGGTGTATTAGCCTTAATGGTCCGACAAGAAATTATTTTATTTATTATGGGCGGTATTTTTGTCGCTGAAACGGTATCGGTGATGTTGCAAGTGGGATATTTTAAACTGACCCGTGAGCGCATTTTTCGCATGGCGCCGCTGCACCATCATTACGAATTAAAAGGGTGGCCTGAACCTAAAGTCATGGTGCGGTTTTGTATTATAACGGTCATGTTAGTCTTATTGGGATTGGCTTCGTTAAAGGTGAGGTAGTATGATCATCGTCGTCGGCTTAGGGATCACGGGTTTATCGGTGGTCCGTTATCTAAAAAAATTAAATCATGACGTCGCCGTGATGGATACGCGTGGATCTCCTCCCGGACTTGCCACCTTGCAAGAGGAATTTCCTGAAGTGAGGTGTTATTTAGGCGAGTTAAATCGCGATGTATTGTGCAGCGCACAGGAAATTATTTTAAGTCCTGGACTTGCGCTGAGCTTACCGGAGATTAAAGCGGCGCGTGAGCAGGGTGTGTCTGTCGTGGGCGATATTGAATTGTTTGCTAGAGCCGCGCGTGCGCCCATCGTTGTTATTACCGGCACCAATGGTAAAAGCACCGTCACGACGATGATAGGTGAACTTGCAAAGGCCGCAGGAATAACGGTTGGTGTGGGCGGAAATTTAGGCGAACCGGCTTTAAACTTATTGCACATCGATACCGATCTCTATGTCTTAGAATTATCCAGTTTTCAACTGGAAACCACACAAAGTTTGGTGCCAGAAGTCGCACTCTTATTAAATATTACGCCCGATCATAGCGATCGCTATGAAAAAGCTGAAGATTACATTGCAGCGAAACAGTGGGTGTTTCATCACGCAGCGCTTGCCGTATTTAATCGTGCAGATGATCTGACCGTGCCGCAGCATCCTGTCGCACAACAACAAAGTTTTGCGCTGGACGCACCGGGTGCAAACGATTTAGGGGTCAAACAAATCGGGGCTGTGAAGTGGTTAATGCAGGGCACAACAACCTTATTCCCACAAGCAGAATTAGCAAGTCAGCGGCCGAATTTTGTGAATAATGCGCTCGCAGCGCTTGCCGTGGTCTTGCATTTTAAGTGGCCACTTATTAGCGCGCAGCAGGTATTGCACACGTTTAAAGGTTTGCCGCATCGCTGCCAACTGATTTTAGAGCAAGACGCAGTGCGTTGGTACAACGATTCAAAAGCGACTAATGTAGGCGCTGCCATTGCAGGGATCGAAGATGTGGCGGCTGATATTGCTGGGCAACAAATTGTGATTTTAGGCGGAGTGGGTAAAGGGGCAGATTTTTCTGATTTGGCCGCACCGCTTAAACGCCATGCCAAACACGTGATTTTGCTGGGCGAAGCACAACAAGATATTGCGCAAATTTTACCGCAAGATTTACCCCGCACGCATGTGGGCAGTTTGCGTGAGGCGATAGCGCGCGCTGCAGAGCTAGCCACCGCAGGTGATGCGGTGGTGTTAGCTCCTGCGTGTGCGAGTTTTGATATGTTTAAAGATTACAATGATCGCGGTCAACAATTTGTGGAATTAGTGCATGCGCAACGCTAGTACTATACAGATGGATCTCACTTTATTAGTGGTCAGTATTTTGCTACTCACCTGGGGTTTAGTGATCCTCACTTCCAGTTCTTTGGTCTTGGCGCAAAATCAAACCGGTTATGCCTTTTATTATATCCAAAGACAACTCATTTATTTAGCTTTAAGTTTAGGCTTAGCGTTTATTGTGTTACGCACGCCTATGGACATTTGGCAAAACGCAGGACGCGGTTTATTATTATTTGCGTTATTACTCTTGGTGTTAGTATTAATTCCAGGCATAGGGTATGAAGTCAACGGCGCACGGCGCTGGATCACGTTTGGTTTATTTAATGTGCAAGTTTCAGAAATTGCAAAATTGTGTTTAATTATTTATTTTGCTGATTATTTAACTCGCCATGAAGAGGTGGTGACGGCACAAGGCTTAGAGTTTTTTAAAGCCATGAGTGTCGCGCTCGTCATGACCTTGTTATTATTGCTGCAACCTGATTTTGGTACGGCGGTGGTGATCTTAACCACCGTTTTAGGCATGTTATTTATCGCGGGTGCGCGTTTGCGTTATTTTATGCTCATGGTCTTAGGTATCGGGAGTATGTTGACTGTACTTGCTGTCAGTGCACCTTACCGCTGGAAGCGGATCACTAGTTTTTTAAACCCTTGGGATGACCAATACGCGAGTGGCTATCAACTCACTCAAGCGTTAATTGCCTTTGGCCGCGGCGAATGGTGGGGTTTAGGCTTAGGCAGTGGCATCCAAAAATTATTTTATTTACCGGAAGCCCATACGGATTTTATTTTTGCTGTGTTAAGTGAAGAACTGGGTTTAATCGGCGCTTTAGGGGTGCTGTTATTATATGGGTTATTAGTCTTAAGAGGCATGACTATAGGCAAAGCCGCGATGCAAGCCAACCGTCATTTCCAGGCTTATGTGGCCTATGGGATCAGCTTATATTTAGGTTTTCAAGTGTTAGTCAGCATGGGGGTCAATACCGGTTTACTGCCCACCAAAGGTTTAACCTTACCGCTGATGAGCTACGGCGGCAGCAGTTTGGTGGTGACTATCGTATCCCTTGCCTTAC
>Ga0206861_1004_pt2:67500-103309 | contig 103309 bp, 77 predicted proteins | sample Alteio_BWOrgCont_45_FD_152617 | JGI IMG/M metagenome (GOLD analysis project Ga0206861, IMG submission 152617) | Enriched cells from forest soil in Barre Woods Harvard Forest LTER site, Petersham, Massachusetts, United States -... | ecosystem: Environmental > Terrestrial > Soil >... | reverse complement strand
TCAAAGGCAAAATGGAGAAAATGGCGCCGCAACAAATTTCTGCCAAAGTCCTCATGAAGATGAAGCAAACTGCGGAAGATTATTTAGGCACGCCTGTAACGGAAGCCGTGATCACCGTTCCGGCTTATTTTAACGATTCCCAGCGCCAAGCGACTAAAGATGCTGGCCGGATTGCAGGCCTAGAAGTCAAACGAATTATTAATGAGCCGACTGCCGCAGCGCTGGCTTACGGTATGGACAAACGCAAAGGCGATGCCAAAATTGCTGTGTACGATTTGGGTGGCGGTACGTTTGATATTTCCATTATTGAAATTGCGGAAGTCGAAGGCGAGCATCAATTTGAAGTGCTTTCAACCAATGGCGATACGTTCTTAGGCGGTGAAGATTTTGATTTACGCATTATCGAGTACATTATCGATGAATTCAAAAAAGACCAAGGCATCGATCTGCATAAAGATCATTTGGCCTTACAACGTCTAAAAGATGCCGCCGAGAAAGCAAAAATAGAATTATCCAGCGCGCAAGAAACAGAAGTGAATTTACCCTATATTACTGCGGACGCCGCTGGGCCTAAACATTTAACTTTAAAAATCACACGCGCGAAATTAGAAGCCTTAGTGGAAGATTTAATTAAACGCACCGTAGGTCCTTGTGAAACCGCCATTAAAGATGCGGGTCTTAAACTCAGTGAACTCGACGATATTATTTTAGTCGGCGGTCAGACCCGTATGCCTAAAGTCCAAGAAATCGTTAAAGAAATTTTTAATAAAGAACCGCGTAAAGACGTGAACCCTGATGAAGCGGTGGCCATAGGCGCTGCCATTCAAGGCGGCGTACTTTCGGGTCAAGTGAAAGACGTTTTATTGTTAGACGTGACGCCTTTATCTTTAGGGATAGAAACCATGGGCGGCGTGATGACTAAACTGATAGAAAAAAATACGACTATTCCAACGAAAACTTCACAAGTGTTCTCTACCGCAGATGATAATCAAACGGCTGTGACCGTGCATGTGTTGCAAGGTGAGCGTGATATGGCCTCACATAATAAATCGTTGGGACGTTTTGATCTTTCAGATATTCCGCCCGCCCCGCGCGGCACGCCCCAAGTGGAAGTCACGTTTGATATCGATGCTAACGGTATTTTAAATGTGTCGGCCAAAGATAAAGCGACCGGTAAAGAGCAATCTATTGTGGTGAAAGCCGGCAGTGGTTTGACCGATGAGCAAATTCAGCAAATGGTAGACGATGCGAAAGCGCATGCGGAAGAGGATCGTAAATTTAAAGAATTAGTCGAAGTGCGCAATCAGGCCGACAGTTCTATTCACGCGGTAGAAAAAGCCTTGCAATCAGCAGGCGATAAAGTTCAACCTGATGCGAAACAAGAATTGGAAGCGGCAATCAATGAGTTGAAGACCGCGGTAAAAGGCAATGATAAAGCCGACATTGAAAGCAAGCTCGAAGCTTTAAATAATTTATCCGGTAAAATGACCGAGCAATTGTATGCACGGGATAATACCAGTTCGGCACAAGGTGAGCCGGCACACGCTGAGGAAGCACCCCAATCTTCACAACCCAGTGAAGGCGATGTGATCGATGCTGAATTTGAAGAAGTTAAAGACGAAAAGGATAAGAAGAAGTAAAGTATGGCTGAACAAGATTATTACCAGGCCCTGGGTGTTGCTCGCGATGCAAGCGCAGATCAGATCAAAAAAGCCTACCGCAGTTTAGCAATGAAACATCACCCGGACCGTAATCCGGGTGATAAATCTGCTGAAGATAAATTTAAAGTGATCCAAAAAGCCTATGAAGTGCTGTCTGATCCTGAAAAGCGCAGAGCTTATGATCAATTTGGGCATGCCGGCGTGCAACAAGGCGGCATGGGCGGCGCGGGTGCAGCTGGATTTGGCGATATTTTTGAAGATATTTTTGGCGATATTCTGGGTGGTCGCGGGGGCCGCACGCGCGGTGGTGGCGGCGGGGGAACACGCAGTCAACGCGGCGCTGATCTGCGTTACAATTTAACCCTAGATTTAGAAGATGCGGTTTTTGGTAAAACCGTAGAATTGCATGTGCCGACTTGGGTGCATTGTGAAACGTGCAAAGGCTCAGGCGCAAAACCCGGCACGCATCCTACGACCTGCGCCACTTGTAAAGGTCATGGCCAAGTGCATATCCAGCAAGGCTTTTTTGCCATGTCGCAAACCTGCCCAACGTGTCATGGCAGTGGACAAACCATTTCTGATCCCTGCACGCAATGCCGCGGCCAAGGCCGGATCCGCGAGGAAAAAACTTTATCGGTTAAAATTCCTGCGGGGGTGGATGAAGGCGATCGGATCCGCTTAAGCGGTGAAGGCGAAGCCGGATTAAATGGTGGCCCGGTCGGTGATTTATACGTGCAAGTGCATGTGCGCGAACACGGGGTATTTAAACGTGACGGTGCCGATTTATATTGTGAAATGCCCATGAGTTTTGCCACCGCCGTTATCGGCGGCGAACTTGATGTGCCGACTTTAGAAGGCCATGTCAAACTAAAAATCCCCGCAGAAACGCAAACCGGCCGCCTGTTTCGTTTGCGTGGCAAAGGGGTGACGTCCTTGCACCGATCCGGGCGCGGTGATTTACTCTGTCGGGTATTAATAGAAACCCCAGTCAATTTAACGGCACAGCAAAAAGCGCTATTGCGGGAATTCGACAAAGACATCAACGCCGATCCGACCCGTCATTACCCAAAATCCGATTCTTGGTTAGACGCAGTCAGGCATTTTTTTAGGAAGTAGGCGCAGGACTGTGCACCCTTTGTAAAGCTGAATCTATTACACAAGTAATCGGAGGTTGGCGATGGAGCTTGCCCCCTTTTGTAAAGGGGGTCGGCCGTTTCGGCCGGGGGGATTTTTGGATCTCTGTTATCCCACAATACTCGCTATTTGAATTTTCTAAGAGTTAAGCTTTAATAAAATTCATTATGCGCATTAAGATCGCTAAAATCCCCCCGGCCGAAGCGGCCGACCCCCTTTACAAAGGGGGCAAGCCTATCGATCTCTCCGCTTCTACGGCCAACCTCCTTTAGAGACTATTTGTGTAGTAGATTCAGCTTTACTTCGGTGCCAAGCCTATCGATCTCTCCGCTTCTACGGCTAACCCCTTTGCAAATCTGGTGAGACTCTAACTTATTCCCACCCTAATGTAGTGTCATAATCACATTTCATGCCATCGTCGGCATAGATGTTAAATAATGCCGCCTGTTGATCGCGAGTTAAGAAATCTTCACCGGTTTTAATATTCACACATTTAGCGCTCTGATAAGTAGGCCCAGAGGAATCTACAAATTTTACAGTGGTTTTAGCGACTTGGTCATTGCGAGTGTACCCGCGTACACATGAAGGACGGCAATTTTCTGATAACTCTTCTGTGTAGGAAATGATGCTCTCATTATCCTTATCATACATATCGATATACACATTAGTATAAATTCCCACATTCCCGAAATTAAAGGTCATAACAATAGGCTCAACTTCAGTTTGTTCAGACAACACACACGTTTCTTGTGCTAAATCCACCACGGCATAATGTGCAGACCAATCATCATTGATGAGCGCAGGGCTATCCTGATAAGTACACATCACTTCATGGTCATCGATATCAAGAGACAAAGTATAATCAAAGCCCTCTAATATAGTAAATTCTAGGGTAGAGTAAGTCTCATTCATAGATCCCACTTGTTGGTGAAACTTATTGAGCTCATTAAAATAAACGGGTAAGGCTACTCCATTTAATTCAGTGGTGGTTTTGAATTTAAAAGCAATCGTATTTTCTTGCTCGGGATCTATAATATGGCACGTCAGATCAGACAGACGTATGCTGATTAAGATCTCATTAGTTTCTTTATCGATTTGACCTTGGCTGTTATGCGCGACGGTACACGTAGTACTGTCTTTGCCATCATGCCTGACTTTAAAGGTCAAATAACTGTAATCGTCACGAAGTGCCGCTTCAATCGTTGTGGTCCAGCCCTTAACTAGGCCAGAATAAGTCCTAACTGTGGTATTGCTAGGGTTGAGGACTACCAAGCCCACAGAACCCTTAGGGGTCCCTTCTATAGAAGTCACCGTGACGTGCAAGTCATTGACCTGGGCGTTCACAGGCGTGGATTCAAAAAGGAAAAAGCTCACTCCAGCGGCGAGGCTAAGCAGGACATATTGGGCTAGTTTCATTTTTTTCATGGATATAAACCTCTTGGATTTTTTATGAGTATAACCTAACTTAATAGTGACCTTGAACTAACTCTATATTAAGCCCACCTACGCCGCCCAATTTTCCAATTTTAAAAGGGAAAGCCGAGAAAAATGCTTAATATTATTGCTCACCAAAATGCGTTTAGCACATCTCTTAATAATTAGATAATCAGTTAACTGCTTTACTCCGGCCTGTGACTATGTTAGTATTGTGACATATTTCTTGAAAACTTAGGGGAATTGGTGAACGAAACTATTCTGATTATTTGTAATAGTAAAACAGGCAATTTTTCCTTGCGTAGCTCACAAAAGAGCAGCTCAATTATTGTTGCTGCGCATTTTTATTTCAATCAAGGTAATTCAAACGAACATGATTTGCCGCGGCGTTTTCCATACAGCAATAATGAGCGTCAAATCGAAGGGACTATTTATTATTTAAAAGATGTTAAACACCTAGAGCTCTATATCAACTACCTTAAAGATAACCATGCTGTAGATCCAGAAGTATTTGGAGTACTGCAAAAATTTGCCCAAGAGATGCGATGTAAAATTGAAAAACAATTAGAGATTCAACGCCAGAAAATTGTAGATCAATTCACGGGGTTTAATCCTGCGCCATGCAGAGCGCCTGATTGGATAGGTGCAGAACGTGCTCATATTACCCCTCAGCAGCGATTAGACGCTCTCCTAAAACATCCACGATTAAATGAAGTTTTCACCGCAGAGCGAATCGGCATGACGCGTGCTGAATTTGATGCCCAAATAAATGAATGGCGCGATCCTAAAACACATCAATTACTTAATCATCCCGTCTCCTTTGATTTCAAGGATGGACGCAAGCCTTTTATTATCGACTCTAGTACTTATGAAAAAATGCTACAGGACACAAAAAAAGCGCTGCAGTCTTGCCATGCAGAATCGCCCAGTCCTTTTTGTCAAGAACAACTAGTGAGTGTTCAGGGATTGCGTGGGAAAATAAGTGATTTTTTATCTGCAGCTGAGGAAGCTATTCATACTTTAACCTTGCACGAAACAGTACACGCTCAATTGCTTTCAATGTAAAGTGTGATGATGCAGAGCTTACACGACTTACGCCGCCCAATTTTCCAATTTTAAATGGGAAAGCCGAGAAAAATGCTTAATATTATTGCTCACCAAAATGACATTATTTTGGATACTAATACTCGCTATCATTAAATCTAAATCCGCGATAGTCTCGCCCTTTATTTTTAATTTCGCTTTTTCCTTAGCAAAAATTTCTGCCGCCTGCGGGCAAAAGGGTAATATTTTAATATCTGCCATCAGGGCGCTCATAATGTCCAAATTTTGTTTAACCCTATTGGAGTGATAAGCACCAAACAGTAATTCGGAGTAATTCACAATAGACGTGCAAGGATCATCAGCGTACAAATGTGCCATTTTTTCTATGATTTTGGCATGCCCTTTTAAAAAGTAAATTAAAATATCGGTATCTAATAAATATTTCATAACTCAATATTCTCATCTTTATTATGTTTATGCGTTTGAATGGCAGTTAATAACGTATGGGCTTCTTTATCTGATAAAACGCCTGCGTGTTTAAGTAAGGGTGAAATGTACTGGGTATTTTTTTGGGCATACTCTTCTAATGCTTGCTCGATTATCGCTGTTTTTGAGCAATGTAATGACTCGGCTAAAGTTTGTAAGAGGGTAAGTGTTTTAGCATCAAAACGAAAAGTGGTCGTATGTCTCATGGGGGTCTCCTGTATTTACAATATTAGATTAATTTTAGTAATTTGTAAATACAAAATAAGTAGCCCTTGCCTAGAGCTCTTAGCAAGCCTGATATTAACATCTAATCATAGAGTATCATATTTGTTTAATCAAATCTGTAAAGATCAAATTAATCTGCAATTTAGCGCATAAGTAATCTTAAATAGTTAATTTAATCAATATACAGTTAATATTGCCTTAATCTCAATTTGTTAGTATATAACCTTAGTAGTTAAGATACAGGTGTAACGTGACTGGCGAAACAAAACAACAGAATAATGCTCCATCCCATATTGACAAACAAACATCATATATGTGGGACTTGAAAGCCGCCATTGATCTCGAACTTCGTAAGCACCATGCATCTAACGATGGCGATACCGTGTTATATCAAGACTACAAGCAAAGTGGCGACAGCTTTAACGTTGCAAATAAAATTGATATCGCAGGTATTGTCATTGCCTACCCGTTTTACATGTACACCATGCACCGAATTTTCGTGGGACATGCACCACATCAAATCGAGAGTGAACTTTATAGCGACATTGGCAACTTATCTACCTTTGTGGGTTTTCTATGTGGTGTCAGTTTTACCGCTGCGGCCGGTATGGATATCAAAGAATTATTGTCTGATCAAGAACGTGAAAACAAAATCGTGATGATGAGTAAGATATATCAGCATATTTTAAGAGTGTTGATATTGGCTGATTTGCATCCATTAAAACGAAACGAAAAAACACTGAACGAGTTAAATGAAGAGTTAAAGGGTAAAAATTTATCTTCGGAAGAGCAGCAAGCTATTCGTACAATCATTGCTAAACTTAAAAGTAAAGAGCAAACATTGAATGACGAGAGCATCACTCCCAGACAAAGAGAAGTGATCCAGCTCATTATCAAAATTGATAAACAAAAAAGGATAATCAAAAAAGGTCAAGTTGAAATCGCTGTCAAAATTAATAAAGAAATTCGCGAAACTCAAGAATCCTTAGCACGCATCATCACCGTCATCGGCTCTAAAAATGCCTTGGCTGCAAGTCCAGAATACGACACTCAACTTTCTCCTGAACAAAGAGAGCAACACCAAAAAGAAATTAATGAAAACATTCGTACGCAATTAGCTTATGAAGAAAGAATAAAGTTTTTAGAAGCATTAAGAGGCACGGTTGAAAAAGAGACGCCTAGGAAGGCCAGTGAAGAATTATCAAATGAAGTAGATGAGCAGCAACGTTTACTGACACGCGATACCATTACTGAATTGCATCGTCCTGCTTTTCGCTCTGTTAATTTTGATTATAAAGTATTTGCACGGGCTAAGCCTATTAAAGGGAAAATTAAGGTTCCAGTTTTAGATAATATGGGTCAGCCTGTTATTCAAAAAGTCGCTGTATTAGATGGCACAGGTAAGCAAATAGAAGATGCGATCCTGGGTTTTGACCCTCGTGAAGAAACAAAACGACCTGTTGGAGTGGAAGAAAAGCTGCAAATTCTTGGACATGCGCCTAGATTTGAATTCGTTCATCAATTTGAAGAAATCGACACTGGCGCTGACGTTATCAATAATTACGGCGTCCCCGCAGCGAGAGTGCATTATGAAAAACTACTTGAGCAGATTGCTGAGTTGGTTACGCTCGAAGTTAAAGGAATGGATTTGGGTGCGGGTACTACTGCAGAGCAAAAGAAAGATCATAAAATACTATTAGCAAATAAATATTTAGAAAACACTCACCTTCAAGGTTTCTTTACAAAGAAAGACAGTGAAACTTATATCAATTACATTTTCGATAAAATGTCAAAAAAAATAGGTGATGATAAAGCAGAAGATCCCCAGCAAAGAGTAAAGGAAGTAAAATTAAGACTCGCCGCCGTCCACGCTAAAAAACAAGAAGTCCACGCTAAAAAACAAGAACTCAAACCTTATGAAGACGTGTTCTACAATTACACCGTAATAGAATCAACCAGCCATTATTCCACTTTGATCCAATTGATAGCCAGACTCCTCCCGTATAATGACCCTGATGGCATACCCGGCCCCGATGGCACACCCGGGAAAAAATATGGCAACTGGATAGCCATAGGTAGCCGCCATCTTGAAGGCACGCCATTAGAAAATTTCTTTAAGCATGCTGATAATGATCCCATGCCTAAACATTTGCAAGAATTGTTTTTTCAAGCAAAAAGACAACATAGAATTTATAAAAGACAACTTAAGCTAGATCCTGTTAATGCTAAAGATAAAATCGATATTGAACCCAATAAAAAGCCTACGTATCATGAAAAACAAAAACTTCATACTCAAGAGTTGGTAGCCGATATCACACGAAAAAGAAGTGAAATTCTCTTTTATGAAAATAAGTATGAACTGATCAACCCTATGCCTGGCGCTCGGATAAGTGTTCCACAAAATCAGGTTGCACCTAAGCAAGCTAAAGAAATTACGGGTGAATATTCATCATCATCATCATCATCATCATCTTCGTCTTCGATTCAAGCTACAACTACAATCAAAACAGTTGATACTCACAATCCTGATGATGAACATAAAATAGTAGCAAGAAGCTATGACACACAAGTAGGCGCACGGGGTTGGAGAGTAGTAGAGCAGATCAAGCATCTTTGGGATACCCTAACACACTTTGGTAAAACTGCAATTGAAGCAAACAAACCTGACCCTGAGTTGCTTGCTGAAGATGAAATAATATTAGGGACTATTGATATTGGCCTCGCCATAAAGCTTCGAGTTTTTGAGTTTCTCTGCTTCAATCCTGCAAGTTATCTGCTTCCTCCACAAGTCAGACAGCGCAATATAAACACATACCTAGAGCTCAAGGCCCAATATGACGCACAAAACAAAATAAAACTTTTTTCCGATGGATTATTAAGTGGTGCGCAAGAATACCTTAGCGCTTTAGGACATAAATATTTTGCTTATCCCCTACAAAATATTATGGCGGACCAAGACCGCTATTTGATAACGCGTATCGCTGTATTTTTAATTGCGTACCTCCCAGGCTATCTTATCTACAAAATTTTATGGACTATAGCCAATGGCCCTGTGCTCTTAGAAACACTCGAAGCTAGCGTGAATGAACTTCGCATGGGAATTGGCAATTTAAATGAGTCTATGATCATCACCCGAGATGACTCATTGTTTAATTATATTTTTAAACCCGTTAAAAAGGCTATTTTATTACCCTTTTTTGCTGTGGGTAAAGCCATATTTGGTTTTTGCTTCTGGGCATTTTGGCCTTTTGCGAAAAACTATAATATGCGCAAAGCCGCACGCATGCTGATGTGGAAACCGTTTGCAGATACTGTGGATTTTGCTTGTGATGGCTTAGATCCCTTCTATAACTGGTTATGCGAAAAGCAAGCCGAATTAGATAATAAAGAGTTTGAATTATTTGATTTGGTAAAATATATTGGAATTTTCTTAGGGTATATTGCAGTCATTATCCCTTATGCGATAATCCATATCCTTACCCTCCCTATTGCAGTATTAAATTGGGCAGTAGAAGACGTATTAAAACCCTTGATGTTTGCTATCCCCGGTCTTTCTATCCTTACAGGTTTAGGTTATACCTATTTAAATCAACAAAATCACGATCTTGCTGCCAAACAAGTCGATAACATTTCTCATACCGTTGGAACGAAACTTGCGATATTTGCACAACGTTATTTTGTGCAACCCTGGAGAGATACCTGGGATTGGTATGGTATGGCTAAAAGCGAAATCGATAAACTTAATGCACTTCATTATTATGGAAAAAATGGTTCTGTATTTTGGCGTAAAGCTGCGTTAGTAGGAAAATTAACGTGGGTGCTAGTGGCAAACTTTTTTATCGGTATCGTTAATTCAGCCATGGGCTTTTTAAAGCAAGCGCCGGTGCTCACGTTTATCTCTTTTATGAGCAGTACTTTAGCAGCTGGTATTACCTTGCCTCTAGGACTGGGTAGCCTGTTATTTAATGCGGAACTCTCTGGAAAAATCCTGGCCTTACCCATGACGTTCGAGCCCATTAACTCTACCCGGGATCTTTATAATAATTCTATAAATGAACAATATATTACAGCCAAGCATAAACTTAAGTCCCCGGTTAAGGATTACAGAAAATTTATTCGGAAATATCTTGTTTGGAAATTAGGTCAACAAGGCATTGCTACGATAAGCGCTCATAAGGATGAATTCCAATACAATTACGATCAACTGAAGGCAACTAATAAAACTGAAATAAACTATCAAATTGCACTCACAGAATTAGAAACCCGTACGCTTGCGCTCATGCCTAGAATGCCTATGGATCTTGGGGATGTTCAAAAACACCTCGAAGAATTATTTAACACGGGCAAAGTATCCACACAAAACCTTATCCCTGAAGGTGGCAATCCTATCACCCTAGAAGCGCAAAAAATAGAAAAGCAAATGCGCCGCGTTGCATGGGGTGAAGATTGTGCAGAATATGCCTATTTTGCAATGCGTGGGAAAGAACTCTATAATGGGGAGGCACCTTCTGCACCGTCTAAATGGTCGCGTTTAGTGTCATATGTCTCATCTACTCGTTTAGTATCATTTTTCTTATCTGAAAAGACTGTTGAAAACAATAGTGATGTGAGTGAAATCGTAAATAAAACCAATGATATTCATGAAGCAATCAAAACTAATGATCGAAAGGAATATAAAGCACATTTGGCCAATTTATTAGCGAATATATTTAGCACCAGCGCTGAGTCACGAGAAATACATCACGATTATTTTAAAGACAATGAGAATTTAGACACGATCGTCGAGTATTTTTATCAACAATATAAAATAGACGAAAATTTTGAGGGTTTATCCGATAATTATAAACGTGACTGCAAATATGCCTTTGCTGGCTTTGCAGAGCTCGTGTCCCATCGCTTTATCCAAACGGCCTCTGAAGAACGTTACCGCAGAAGTTTAGATAAAAATCCTACCCGCTTTTTTTATACGGATGAGAATAATGCAGCTGTGCCCTGTTCTCATTGGATAAATGCCAAGGGCAATTTAGAATTGTCCTTCCACTTAAAGAACGGAAGTGAAAAAGTGGTGCAATTTAAACCTAAAGATCAAGTAGATGAAGCTGATTCTGCCTCTCCTTGCGTGCATAAACACTATGAAATTGTTACGAACGTTGATTCAAATATCGATATGGAAAAATTCCTTTACTCTGAAAATAATAGGTATATCGATTTAAATCTGACTATGGCTGCTTTAGCAAAAGATTTTGATTATGTGGCTAATGATAAGAAAGAAACTGTAAAACAAGCTCAAACAGCAACTGTTTCCAATAGCACGGCCTCATTGAGCGCATCCTCGTCAGTGAGTCAGGATATGACACACGCCAATTCATCAAGCACGCTAATGCCAATTACCAACCTACGTAGATATGGCGATACCCCTGCGTCACATCACCTTGATAAGATGAGCAAGGCTGTTCCGTTAGCAAGATTTAATACAGATAATACAGATAATGCAGAGATGAAATTTAATCATATTGGCCAACAAGAGACTGCCAATCAGCCCACTGTCATTACCGATAAAGCTAAAATGCCATCTGCACCAAATCCAATTCTACAAGGAGCGAAAACAGCATGGAGATTGGCAACGCCATTTTTAAAATAGTAACACCGTGTATTCCACAGGCTAAACAGCTGCCCCACTTTGACAAAACCATCTCCTTACTATAAAATAAGGAAACACTATAAAAGTAAGGAGTTTAATATGGCGATTGCCAGTATCACCAGTAAAGGGCAAATTACTATTCCTGCCGACATTAGGCGTCACTTAAGTTTAAATGCAGGCGATAAAGTCGAGTTTTTGATAGAACCTAATGGAAAGGTTTGTTTTATGCCACAAACTAATGACGTACAGGCATTAAAAGGTCTGTTCAAAAAGCCGCACAAAAAAGTATCGATAGAGGCAATGCATGAGGCCATTGCAAAACGAGGAGCGCAAAAGGGATAATGAAAGGCATAGATACCAATGTGTTAGTACGTTATATCGTGCAAGATGACGAGGCGCAAAGTCGCATTGCAAGCCATTTTTTAGAAAAAGAATGTACTATCAATTCCCCCGCATTTATCAATGGTATTGTACTGTGTGAGCTAGTATGGGTATTAGAAAGTGCATATGAATATACCCATGAAGAAATAGTCACTGTACTCGAATGCATTTTAAAGGTGCGGCAATTCCATCTTCATGAACCCGATGTGTTGTGGCGCAGCCTCCAAGGTTATGCGCAAGGATCTGCGGATTTTGTAGACCATTACATCATGCAGCTCAATCATCATTATGATTGCCTATCCACCGTTACTTTTGATAAAAAAGCCGCAAAATTACCTTTTTTAGAGTTATTGCTTTAGAGTAATGGTATCCTCCTAGGACTTGTGATATAACCAATTGATTGTTAAGTATATTTAAAATAGGATTGCAATCCTAAGGCCTTAATCTATGTTAGATATCTTATTTCCGTTAAGTGACCAATTTATCGAGATGCAATATCGGCCCTATGTCCGTTATTTTATCCACCAGCATACATTTGAACATCGGTTGACCATTATCAGCGGCCAATGCGGAGTAGGGAAATCGACGGTATTGGTGCAATTGTTGCGCACTTTAAACTTGCCTAATCGGCAAATACTGTATGTGCCGGTCGATCATTTCTTGGTGAAAAATTACTCGTTATATGAAATTGCGCAAATGTTTGTGCAGTATGGTGGGCGCTGCATTTGTTTTGATGAAATACATAAATATATGAATTGGTCGCAAGAATTAAAAAGTATTTATGATACTTTTCCGCAGCTTAAAATTTATGCCTCAGGCAGTTCTGCTTTAGGGATACATCGTGGCACGCATGATTTATCACGTCGCGCCATAGTATACACCATGCAAGGCATGTCATTTCGTGAATATTTAGAACTCTGTTATCAATTTAAGTTCGAGAGTTTTACGCTGGAGAATATTTTAACGCATCATGAAATGTATGCTAAAGACATTATTACCACTATCAATGAAGCTTCATTAAATCCACTCACTTTATTTATGGAGTACTTAAAATATGGCTACTATCCTTACTCCATAGAATTTACCGATAAAAATGTATTTTATTTAACTGTTGAGCAAAATTTACATACCGTATTAGAAAGTGATTTGCCGGCTATTTATCCCACCTTATCGGGCGCAAGCGTGGATAAAATGAAAAGATTGCTTGCATTTTTAAGTACCCATGTGCCCTTTACCGTTGATCTCAAAGCATTAAAAACCATTTTAGAAATTGCAGATGAACGCACACTTAAGCAGTATATCCAAATTATTGAAGAAGCAGGCATTATCACTTCGTTACACAAAAGTGACAAAAAAATGGATGGCCTGAAAAAAGCAGATAAAATTTACCCGGATAATACTTGTCAATTATTTTCCTTGAGTGCAGATGCTGCAGTAGATAAAGGTACGCTGCGGGAAGTTTTTTTTATTTCTATGCTTAAAGCAAAACATATTATTACTTTACCTACCCTAGGTGATTTTTTGATTGATAAAAAATACACCTTTGAGATAGGCGGTAAAGGTAAAGATTTTGACCAAATTAAAGACCTACCTGATGCCTATTTAGTAGTGGATGATACCTTACAGGGGTTTCATAACAAAATACCATTATGGATCTGGGGATTTTTATATTAGGCTAAGCCTCCACCCACTCCTGCATGCGCTTTAAACTTGCCTTCAATTCCTGATCAATCAGCTCTTTTTCTGTTTGTAGAGCCAGCAGTTCATGCATAAGATTCAATGCGGCCATAATCACCACGCGCTCGGTGGGCATGGTTTGGTTCAAGATCCGCAAGTGTTGTAATTTTGCATCCAGCGCGCGGGCACAGGTGTGTAGTTGTTGCACTCCCGCTTCATCTGGGGCTTCTACTTGTAAGACTTTACCTAAAATCGTAATTTCAATGCGTTTACTCATGTTCTACTTCCGTTTGAGTTAATTGGCTAATAAGTTGTGTGACTTTGGCTTTTGCCGCTTCATTTTTTTTCACGATGACGTCATATTGAGTGTGCAAGGTGTGTTTTGCGGCATGCAGAGTGCGGTTTTCTTGCTCTAGGCGCTGGCATTTTTGGTGTATGGCTTTTAAGCATGCTTCTAATTCGCGCAATTGGTCAGTAATCGACATGGCAATCCTTGCAATAAATCATGATATGATCAACATTATAATGCACGCATCCTAAAGTCAACCGAGTAGAGCAATGAATACACCATCACTACCCCCTTATGCAACGATTAATGAGGCCTTGATCAGCAATCATTTAATGATTAACCCTTCCTTACTCCATGGAATATGGTGCGGTTTAATTGTCGGCGGCCAATACTGCGACCCGCAAGATTGGCTCACCTTGGCAGCAGATGAGGCGCATACCTGGAAATCGCTTGATACCGCGGTGCAAATTTTATTATTGCAACTCGCCGAGCAAACGGTGTTGATCATGGCCCAGTCAGATTTTAGCTTTCAGTTGCTGCTGCCGACCGATGAAGAGCCGCTGGCTGAGCGTGCCTATGCCTTGAGCGAATGGTGTATTGGTTTTATTGATGGGATCCAAAATCAGCAGGACCAACAAACCTTACTCACCGGCGATGGCGCCCAAGCATTGGCCGATTTAACTAAAATCAGTGAAATGGATTTTAATCCCGAGGAATCTGAAGAAGAAGAGACTTCTTATATGGAATTAGTTGAATTTATTCGCGTGGCGGTGATGCTGATCCATCAAAATTTATTGGAAGGCTTACATAATGAGCCCATTATCTTACCTACCGATCTCCACTAAGGAGTGTTTATGCCTGCTCCCATACCGTTCACTGAATACCGTGCCCGCGTTAAGTCCCTATTGGAAAAAATGGGACCGGATACGGCGGCTATTCTTTATGCTGCGCCCTCTGCTTATCGCAGCAGAGATACGGAATATGCCTACCGTCAAGACAGCGATTTTTATTATTTAACTGGTTTTAATGAAAGCCATGCGGTCTTAGTATTATTGCCGCAAACAGAAACTCCGGTCGTATTATTTAATCAAACCCGCAAGGCGGAAGAAGAGATCTGGAGCGGGGCGCGCATTGGTCAAGAGGCCGCGGTCAAGGAATATGGTGTGGATGCCGCGTTTGCTATCGATGAAATCGCAACGCGCATGCCCAAATTATTAGCCCAGAAAAAAATAATTTATTATCCGATCAACCAAGTGCGCGACCAAGATCTGGAAGTGCTCAAGTGGATTAATCAAATGCAAACGGCAACGCGTGGGGCCACGCCAGATTTAATGCCGCTCTCTAAACTGACCGCGCCCATGCGCTTGATTAAAAGCCCCGCTGAAATTGAGTTAATGCGGCATGCGGCAACACTTTCAGCACAAGCCCATAATATAGCCATGGAAAAAGTCCATGCAGGCCAATTTGAATATCAATTAGCGGCAGAATACCTTTACCATTACAACGTGAATGACGCACGCGATGTCGCTTACTTGCCGATAGTCGCTGGCGGCAAAAATGCGTGTGTCTTGCATTATACGGCGAATACGGACGTGTTGCGTGACGGGGATTTAGTGTTAGTTGATGCGGGTTGTGAATATCAAAATTATTGCGCCGATGTCAGCCGCACCTTTCCTGTGAATGGTCGATTTACGCCCGAGCAAGCTGAAATTTATCAGCTGGTGTTAGACGCTTATCGCGCTGGGCTCAAGCAAATTCATCCGGGCAGCACCATGATAAAAGTACAAAACGCGGCAATTGAAGTGCTCACCCAAGGGTTAGTGGAATTGAAATTACTGCAAGGCAAAGTGTCAGACTTAATTGCCCATACCGCCTATAAAAAATTCTTTATGCACGGGGTAGGGCATTGGCTGGGTTTAGACGTGCATGATGTCGGCGCCTATAAAATCAACAACGAACCGGTGACGTTTAAAGCAGGTATGGTCTTAACCTTAGAGCCGGGGATTTATATCAGCGAGAGTGTAGAGATTGATAAAAAATGGTGGCATATCGGTGTTAGAATTGAAGATGATATTTTAGTGACTCCCAAAGGCCATGAAGTATTAAGTAGTGCCGCACCGATTAGTCTTGAAGACATTGAGCAATTAATGCGATGAACACGCTTGATGACATCATCATAGTCGGGGCAGGTTTTGTGGGATTAACGCTCGCGTGCGCACTCGCACGCCTTAATCGACGCATACGCGTGATAGAATCGCGTCCCTTATCTGAGCCTTCTTACAGCACCGATGGACGCGCACTGGCTTTATCAAGTCTATCCTGTCAAATGCTCACCGATTTAGTAGGCGCATTACCCACGCATACTCCTATCGTTAATGTAGAAGTCTCCGAGCAAGGCAGTTTTGGAAAATTACACGTTCAGGCACAGGATTTGGGATTAGAGCGCATAGGGGCCGTGATCCAAGCTCCCCAATTAGGCGAGCATTTATTAAAACAGGCCCAAACTGAACAAAACATTTCATGGCTATCCCCTGCAAAGGTTGAACAACTGACACAAGAAAATAATACCGTTACGGTTAAATTAGAGTATGGGCAATGTTTATCTGCGCCGCTACTTATCGTTGCTGAAGGCGCCCACTCCTGGACACGCACGCAATGCACGTTTGCAACGGTGACTCACGATTACCAGCAAATGGCCATAACTGCCAATGTGAGCCTCACTGCGCTGCGCCCGCATCATGCGTACCAACGTTTTACGCCGCAAGCGACGCTAGCCTTGTTGCCGCTGAATGAAAAGCGGGCCACATTAGTCTTGACGGTTAAGGCGCATGATTATCCCCATTGGCAAGGCTTAAACGATGCTGATTTTTTAGCGCAAGCACAAGCGTTATTAGGATTTAAATTGGGCTTATTGTCAGAGTTAGGTCCGCGTCATGCCTATCCGCTGCAAGCGGTATTTGTCGAAAAAGCCTATGATGGCCGAGTATTATTGATGGGTAATGCGGCCCACACTTTAAATCCGATTGCAGCCCAGGGGCTGAATCTGTCGTTGCGCGATATTTCAGTATTCGTAGAATTATTAATAGGCGTTGATCTCAATGATCAAAATGCAGTGACTGAATGTTTAGCGCACTATCAAGCTTTGCGTTTAAACGATCAAAAAAACATGTTGCGCTTAACCGATGGCTTAGTCAAACTTACGGCACGACCCGAATTAAAACGCTTGCGCAGTTTAGGCTTACTCGGTTTAGATGTATTGCCGTTTGCAAAACGACGCCTCTACGATTATTTATTGGGGGTGTGATGGCACACACACATGATGTCATTATCATAGGCGCAGGCATCGCGGGCAGCGCCCTAGCCCTGGCTTTAACCCAACTAGGCCTGCGTATTGCGTTAGTCGATAAACAAGGCCTCCCAACACCTACGTCACAACTCGGTTTACGCGTCAGCAGTATCAATGTCGGCAGTGAGCGCTACTTAAATACATTGGGTATCGATTTCACTCCGCTGCGCCGCGGCCGCTTTAAAACCATTACGGTATCGCAAGCCCACAGTATCGGAGAACTTCATTTTGCGTCTAGCCGCATGGGCTTAGCTTATCTAGGCACCATTATTGAAAATGATTTGCTGGTGCAGCAAATGATAGCGCGCTTAATGCAAGCGTCTAATGCCACCTTTCATTGGAATGTCATAGAGACGGTGCAGATCACGCAAGACGCCGCTTTATTACAATGCCAGGGTTTGTCGCAAATAAGTGCACCTTTAATTGTTGGGGCGGACGGCGCGCATTCCTGGTTGCGCGCGCAGTGCAGAATGCAGGTAGATGAAAAATCCTATCAGCAAACGGCGACTGTTGCGCATGTGCGCACGGAGCACTCGCATGCGCATACGGCTTATCAACGATTTTTAGACACAGGTCCGCTCGCGTACTTACCTTTAGAAGCGCCTAATGAATGCTCGATAGTGTGGTCCAGCTCGCCTGCCCATAGCGCTTATTTAGCGGGCCTTAATGACGCCGCTTTTGCGCATGAATTAACCCGTGCGCTCAACTACCGCTTGGGCAAAATGGAACTCATTTCTGCGCGCGCTCAGTTCCCTCTCATCATGCGGCACGCAAAACGTTATATTGCGCCGCGCTGTGCATGGGTGGGGGATGCGCTCCATACCTTGCATCCGCTTGCGGGACAAGGGGCCAATTTGGGATTAATGGACGTCATGAGTTTGGCGCGCACGGTTGCGAGCGCACAGACTAAAGGCCGAGATATCGGCAATCTTGCACTTTTGCGGCCTTTTGAGCGAGAAAGACGCGGTGGGAATGTACTTATGCTGCAAGCTATGCAATTATTATCACAGGACAAAATGCCGATGCCGCAGCTGCGTGCGCTAGGCATGCACGTGTGCGAACACGTGCCGTTATTAAAACAGGCCGTGATGCGCTATGCTTTGGGATTATATGGATATTAAAGTATGATAGATGAGCAAGGATATCGCGCCAACGTAGGCATAATACTGTCTAATACCGAGGGCCAGGTGTATTGGGGACATCGTCCGGGTTACTCTGAAGCAGAAGGTTGGCAATTCCCGCAAGGGGGCATAAAGTTAAATGAAGCACCAATGGATGCCATGTACCGTGAGTTACATGAGGAAATTGGCTTATTACCTGAGGATGTCATCATTCTGGGGCAAACTCATGAATGGTTAACTTATGAGTTTGGCATGACTAAACTTAACTCCAAGGGTGAGCGATATATTGGTCAGAAACAAATTTGGTTTTTATTGCGGTTAATTGGCCCAGAGTCACACATTAAACTGACTTGTGCTAAAAAACCTGAATTTGATGCCTGGCATTGGGTGGATTACGATTATCCCCTCAAGCATGTGGTGATTTTTAAACGTGAGGTGTATAAGCAGGCCTTAGCGGCTTTGTCTCAATACTTATAATCTAGAATTTATCCTTAAAAAGAGAGACTTTATGCTGAAAGTTTTGCAGCGCATTATTCAAGAGGTCAACGCTGCGCATCATGTGCAAGAAGCCCTGCAGATAGTCGTCACACGGGTGTGTGAAGTGATCCATGTCGAAGCCTGTTCGGTATTTGTCTTAGATCCCATCAGTCAGCGTTATATCCTTATCGCTTCCAAAGGATTTAGTGAAGGCGTTGATGGCAAATTAAATTTAGGCCTAGATCAAGGTTTAGTTGGACTTGTGGGGCAAAAAGAAGAGCCGCTGAATATTACTGATGCGAGTCTTCATCCTAATTATTGCTATTTCCCCCAAACTGGGGAAGAAAAATACCGCGCGTTTTTAGGCGTGCCGATTATTCATCAAAGACGAGTGCTTGGGGTATTGGTGGCGCAGCAAACCAAAGCGCGTGCTTTTGATTCTGCTGAAGAAGCATTTTTAGTCACCATTTGCGCCCAATTATCGGGCTTAATCGCTCAAGCCCAATCCGCTGGCGTATTGCCGCGTCTTGATGCCCATACTTTCGAGCACCGCGTCAACGGCATTGCCGGGGTCGCAGGGGTCGCTATTGGGACTGCGGTCATGGCTTACCCGCTTGCAGAACTTGATGCGGTGCCGGATCGCAAAATTCATGATATTGATGAGGAGATCGCTTTATTCAATAAAGCCTTAGTGTCCGCACGCGAAGAAATTAAAAGTTTAGGGGAGCATTTAGCCCATCATTTACCGGTAGAAGAGCAAGCCTTATTCGATGCGTATTTACGCATTTTAGATAATGAGAGTTTAGGCGCAGAAGTGATCACCTTAATTAAAACCGGACAATGGGCACAAGGGTCCTTAAAACAAGTGATCCAACAACACAGCCGTTTTTATGAAGAAATGGATGATGAATATTTGCGTGAGCGCGGTGCGGATTTGCGCGATATCGGCCGGCGCGTACTGTCTTATTTACAAGCCGATGCGCGAGAAAAAATTGTTTACCCGCCTAAAACCATCTTAATGGGAGATGAACTGACCCCCGCACGTTTGGCTGAAGTGCCGCAAGGTTTACTTGCTGGTCTTGTGACGGCGAAAGGATCGATCAATTCTCATGTGGTGATTATCGCGCGCGCCATGGGCTTACCCACTATTGTTGGGGCTGAAGGTTTATTGCTACACGATATAGAAAATAAAACCGTGATTGTGGACGGTTATCATGGCGTGCTGTATGTGGATCCTACGCTTTCATTATTAAAAGAATTTAAACGTTTAGAAGCTGAGGAAAAAGAACTCTCCCGCGGTTTAGAAAAATTAAAAGAAGTGCCTGCAGAAACGGCGGATGGCCTGCGGATCCCCTTGTATGTGAATACTGGACTCGTTGCTGATATTCAAACCTCGCTGAATGCGGGCGCTGAAGGCGTGGGGCTTTATCGCACCGAAGTGCCATTTATGGCTAGAGATCGTTTCCCCGGTGAAGAAGAGCAGCGGGTGATTTACCGTCAATTGCTCGAGTCATTTGCGCCGCGACCCGTGACGATGCGCACCCTTGATGTCGGTGGCGATAAAGAATTGCCTTACTTCCCTATTGATGAGCCGAATCCTTTTTTAGGTTGGCGCGGCATACGCATTACCTTAGATCATCCTGAAATATTTTTAGTGCAAGTGCGCGCGATGATTCATGCCAGTCAAGGCTTAAATAATTTGCAGATCATGCTGCCTATGATCACTAATTTGCATGAAGTGATCGATGCTAAAGCGCTCATTGCGCGGGCGCATCAAGAATTATGTGACGAAGGATTTTTGGTCCATATGCCGCGCATAGGCGCGATGATCGAAGTGCCTTCCGCCGTGTATCAAGCGCAGAGAATTGCGCAGCAAGTGGATTTTTTATCGATAGGCAGTAATGATTTAATTCAATATTTATTAGCGGTTGATAGAAATAATTCCCGGGTCGCGGGGTTGTATGAAGGTTTACATCCGGCAGTGTTGCAAGCCTTATTGCATGTGGTCCAAGTCGCCCATGCAGAAGGCAAGCTGGTCAGTTTATGCGGCGAAATGGCAGGGGATCCGACCTGTGTGATTTTATTAATGGCCATGCATTTTGATTCTCTTAGCATGAGCGCAGCCAGTTTGCCGCGTGTGAAATGGGTGATCCGCAACTTTACCTTGAGTCGCGCCACCGAATTACTCGAAGAAGTCATGCAAATGCATCATCCCAAAATGATCCGCGCGCATTTAGAAAATGCGCTGGAAGAATCAGGTTTGGGTGGTTTGGTGCGGGCTGGAAGGTAGCATGATGAGTGCGTAAGTCCTAATTACATCTTTTTTATACTATACCCCTACATGAGTGATGGTTTTATAGCTTTTATTTAACGCCTTAAAATGATACAAGGTTTTCTTGCGCATGCTGGCATAATCAACAATCGGTTGCGGATAACCGTTTTCTTTTGCAAGAGAGGGAATGTGCATGTGCGGATCATGGATCTGGGTTGCATGAACCTCAGCAAGTTCCGGGCAATAAGTGCGGATAAATTCACCTTGATTGTCAAATACTTCACTTTGCCGTGCCGGTTGCGGGATGCGTGAATAAATCACACTTTCTGCGCCGGTCGATGCGCAATATTGCCAGAGGGCATTATTGCTACCAAAATCATGATCTAAACGTTGTTTTGCAAAATATGCTTCACCTAAGCGGTAATCTAAAAATAATATTTTTGTGAAAAATAGCGCACTCGCTTGCAATAAATCTTCAGACAAGTAGCCTGTTTGATTCAAGCAGCGCATGCTGGCATCGATTAATGGAAAACCGGTGTGTCCGGTCTGCCATGCATGGACTAAGGTATCTTCACGCTTCCAGGGCAGGGTTTGGGTATGGGGTAAAAAATCATGCCCACCACAAATATGTGGGAAGTGATACATAATATGCATATCAAATTCGCGCGCAATCAGGATTTCAAACCATTTATCGACTTCCACTTTATTTTGCAGGTGTTCACCGTGCATTAACATGCGGATAAATTGGCGTGGGGAAATTAAACCGGTCGTTAAATGTGCAAATAAAGCATGCAATTGATGCGTGTGCCGCGTATACGTTTGCGGATCCATTTGCTCCCAGTGATGGTGCGATTCTTGTCGCAATAGGGTTAATCCATGTTGTTCAGTCAGTGCCCAAGGCGCATTAATGGTTTCAAGCGGCCAAGGCAGAGGAGGTAAAGCCGGGGACTGGGTTAGCATCATCGGTTGTTTTTCAATTTTACCGAGTGTATGTAAGGTGGCATGCCGCAGAAAACCTTGCCAGGCTTTTTTAAAAGCGCTTTGCGAGGTAAAGGGTTTGTCTTTAGGCGTGAGCAGCTCATTAGGGGGTGCAATCACATGATCAGTATATTGTTTGCTGCGTAAGTCCTTACTTTCCAGTAACTGGACAGTCGCTCTATCTTGCGTGCGCTGTGTTAAATCGTAGCGTTCATTAAAATATAAGGTATCAATCTGATGCGTTTGCATCAGCGTTAGAATTTGTGCGGGAATATCGTCCATAGATTCGACAATGTTGACCAGCAAAGGAATATTGAGATCATTTAAAGCGAGCTGGAGGGATTTAAGTTGCGTGTCGAGGAGTTGATATTGACGTTGATTATAATGAGTCTGGAGGTGCAGTGTTTTGGGGATAAAATGCACGGCGATTAAACCGTCCCGGCACTCGCTAGACCCATGAAATAATGCACTGTTATCATGGAGTCGTAAGTCTGTTCTAAGCCAAATTAAACCACGCATCATAAACTCCCTTCTTTTATTCATTCAAAAATTAAAGTTTTTTTAACCCTATATTTGGCAGTATATCGAATGAAGATGATGAGAACCTTAAGCATGGGTGCCCAAGACGAATTTTTTTTGGTACCGAAGAAAAGGGGGTGGCCGTAGAAGCAAAGAGATCGATAGGATTTGCCCCCGAAGCAAAGGGGTGGCCGCAGAAGCAAAGAGATCGATAGGATTTGCCCCCGAAGCAAAGGGGTGGCCGTAGAAGCAAAGAGATCGATAGGATTTGCCCCCTTTGTAAAGGGGGTCGGCCGCTTCGGACGGGGGGATTTTGAGATGTTTGATGTACACCAAGCATCCAAAAATCCCCCCGCCGAAACGTCGGCCCCCTTTACAAAGGGGGCAAAATCCGTCCTTGTCGATCCTACATAGGTTTGGAGGGTAAAATGGGAAGCTATGGAGCCAACCTATTGATTTTCCATATATTATCATGAAGCTCATAGGCTATCCGATCATGCAGGCGCATTTCGCGGCCTTGCCAGAACTCAATATAATGGGGTTTCACGGCATAACCGCCCCAATTGGGAGGCCTAGGCACGCTTATTCCTGCAAATTGTTCACTATAATCCTGTTGCCTTGCTACTAACGCGTCACGAGAGGGGATCATCTGGCTTTGCAATGACGCCCAGGCGCTAATTTGGCTCTCCCGCGGGCGGGTACTAAAGTAAGCGTCTGAATCTGCCGGATTAAGCTTATTCGCCTGTCCTTGAATAATGATTTGTCGCTCAAGCAGGGGCCAAAAAAACTCCAAGCCCACTTTAGGATTTTGCGCCATATCACTTGCTTTACGGCTATCATAATGGCTATAGAATATAAACGCTTGATTTTCAATCCCTTTTAATAATACCACCCGGGTACTCGGCTGCTGCTGCGCATCTACAGTGGCTAAAACCATGGCTGTGGGGTCGGGCACTTGGGTTTTTATGGCCTGGGTGATCCAGATTTCGCATTGTTTAATGGGATCTTTATCGAGCAATGATGGGTCTAGCTCAGTAATTTGATACTCACGTCTTAATTGCTGCAGCTGGAGCGTTAAATCCATAGCGGTTTTCCTTAAGCGATGGCTGTGAGTGTAGGATGCATTGACCTGGAGCGTTCGAGTAAATCTGCAACGCGCTGCCCATTAGGTAAACATAAATCGGGCGCAATATCTGCCAAGGGTTGCAGCCAAAACAAGCGATCATAAATTCCAGGATGAGGTAGGGTGAGTTCATCGTCTTGAAAGGTAAGCTTATCGTACAACATTAAATCAATATCTATGATCCGCGGTCCCCAATGAATAATGCGCTCTCTTCCCATGGCAAGTTCTATGGCTTGTAACTGATGCAATAATTCTTTTACTTCCAGTGCGGTATGTATCATCAAGACTTGATTAACAAAATCATCTTGATCTTGCGGCCCCATCGGTGGATTTTGATAACAAGGGGAGCGCGCAATAAGTGTTATAGCGCTAAGCGCTGCAAGCTTCTCGCGAGCGATATGCAGTTGTTGCAAGGGGTGGTTTAAATTACTGCCCAGTGCGAGGTAAGCGGTCACTACTTTCACGCGGTTTCCTCTTATTTTTATAACGCGGTCGTTTTTTAACGCTGGGTAATTGTTCTAGTAATTGTTGCTGGGCGTCTTCTTCACTGGCAAAAAACGTGGTCCACCAATCGGCGGTTTCAGCTAAAGTGGTGTCTATGGCTGCGCGCAACATTAAGAAATCATAGGCGGCACGATGACGTTTATGTAACGAGACATGGATGGCATTTTGTTTATTCATGGTCGTAAATCGCCATTGCAAACTCCACACATCGCGAATAATTTCTGTGAGGCGCTTAGGAATACCCATAGGAAGTTGCTGCGTATTTAAAACAAATAACAGCGCTTGGTGGCTCGCCAATTGCGGCGATAAGCGTTTTTCTCTTAAGAGTTGTTGCTGCGCCACATAATGATGCCACAAGAAAATAGCGAGTAAAAAAGCCGGATTAACGCTTAAATCCTCGCTCACCCGCTCATCGGTTTTCGCTAACGCTTGCATCACTAGGGCTTGCATGGGTTCAGACAATGTGTCTTTTTCTATCGGCAGTAAATATTTTAATAAATCATATTTTTCCAACAACACATAGGTTTTCGCCGCATGGCCATAAAAAAATAATTTTAAAAATTCATCAAATAATCTTGCAGGGGGCACTTGGGTTAGTAACTTGGCGCTAGTGTATATTGGATTTTCGGTCTCAGGATGTAAGAAAAAATCGAGTTTGGCCGCAAAACGGATTGCGCGTAATAAGCGCACCGGATCTTCTTGATAGCGGGTTTTGGCAGTACCTATCATCCGTAAGGTCTGATTGCGCAGATCAGCAATGCCGTCGGTAAAATCGATGATGGAAAAATCAGCGATATTGTAATACAAGGCATTGACTGTGAAATCGCGGCGAAACGCGTCTTCTTCTATCGTGCCATAGACATTATCGCGCAGCAGCATGCCTAGTTTTGAATGCGCGCGCTCAGCCAAATCATTGGTGGAATGGGCTCTGAAAGTTGTGACTTCAATAATATCGTGACCAAAGCGTACATGCGCAATGCGAAAGCGTCGCCCTATCAATAAGCAATTGCGAAATAATTTTTTAATTTGCTCAGGTTTGGCATCGGTGGCGACATCAAAGTCTTTAGGGGTTTTATTCAGTAATAAATCACGGACGCTTCCGCCCACTAAATAAGCGGAGAAACCGGCATCATGCAAGCGATACAAGACTTTTAAGGCGTGTGGATTAATGTGTTTACGTGACACATGGTGTTCACTGCGCGTTAAAGTAGTCACGTTCACGACCCTGGGCGCTGTGGTCTTTTTAAATAAAAAATTAAATAATTTTTGAATCACAAAATATTTTAGCTCAGTGACACGTTTTGCTTGTCTTGATACAAGGCAAGCAAAACATGTGTTGGTTAATTTTCAGCAAATTGCTTCTCTTTGACTTCCGCAATGGTTTTGCAGTCTATGCATAATTTTGCTGTGGGTCTAGCTTCTAGGCGTTTAATGCCAATTTCTTCATTGCACATGTCGCAATAGCCGTATTCTTTTAAATTAATACGTTCTAACGCTGACTCAATATTATGGATTAGTTTGCCTTCGCGGTTGCGCGTTTTCAATTCAAGATTAAATTCTTCTTCACGGGAGGCTTGATCATTGGGATCAGGTAAATGACCAGGATCTTCTTGCAAATGTTGCACCGTAACGTCCACTTCTTCCATCAACTCTTTGCGCATTTGCTCTAAGATGGCACGGAAATGCGCTAACTGGCCCGCGCTCATATAAGTTTCGCCTTTTTTCACTTTATAAGGCTTGAAGTCTATATTTTTTGTAGTCCCTGGCATAATTTTCTCCTTGTCCTGATCATACGTATTTTCTATTGGCTTGCAACTCTTTTAAACGCACGCTCGCACGCTTCGAGTGTTTTTGCGATATCCGCCTCGCTGTGTGTGCTTGAAACAAATCCTGCCTCAAAGCTTGAGGGGGCTAAGTATACTCCTTCATTCAGCATGGCGTGGAAAAACAATTTAAATTGTTCATTATTACACTTGAGTACTTGTTCGTAACGGGTCACGTGCTGTTGTTCAGTAAAAAACCAACCGAACATGCTGCCCACGGCAACAGTGCTCACCGCAATATTAGCTGCTTTAGCGCAGCTTGCAAAGCCTACACACAATTGTAAAGTTTTGGCCGCCAATTGGGGATAAAAATCCGGAGCCATGATTTTATGTAAGGTTGTAAGTCCTGCGGTTACCGTAATCGGATTCCCCGATAGCGTGCCTGCTTGATATACCGGGCCTAAGGGAGAGAGTTGTTCCATAATACTGCGTTTGCCACCGAATGCACCTACAGGCATGCCGCCACCGATGATCTTACCTAATACCGTCATATCCGGCATCACATTGTATAGGGTTTGCGCCCCACCCAAATGGACGCGAAACCCGGTCATGACTTCGTCAAAAATAAGAATACTGCCGTATTGATCACATAGGGCGCGTAAGCCTTCTAAGAATCCAGGCACAGGCAGAACACAATTCATATTGCCTGCGACAGGTTCAACAATAATGGCGGCAATTTGTTCACCAAATTGTTGGAATAAGGCTTTTACACTGTCTAAGTCGTTGTAATACGCCGTCAGTGTGTCTTCGACTGTGGCTTTAGGTACGCCAGGTGAGCTCGGGGTACCGAAGGTGAGCGTTCCTGAGCCGGCTTTTACGAGCAGGGAATTGGCATGGCCATGGTAGCAGCCGACAAATTTAATAATTTTATCGCGCCCTGTTGCGCCGCGCGCTAAGCGTAGGGCAGACATCGAGGCTTCCGTACCGGAGCTGACTAAGCGCACTTGCTCTAATGAGGGAACCAATTGGCAAAGTAATTGACACAATTGGGTTTCTAGCTGCGTTGGGGCACCAAAACTTAAGCCTTGTGTGGCCGCAAATTGTACGGCTTTGACCACATCAGGGTCGCAGTGACCTAAAATAAGCGGTCCCCAAGAGCCGACATAATCGATGTATTGGTTATCATCTTCATCAAATAGATAAGGGCCTAGTCCGCGTTTAAAGAAGAGGGGCGTGCCGCCTACGGCATTAAATGCCCGCACCGGAGAATTCACGCCTCCAGGAATATAGTGTTTGGCTTCTTCAAAGAGTGTTTTTGAGCGAGTTGTCGGACGCATAGGTCTTCCTTCAGTCTATAAAAATTCCACCATCATACCGGATGTTGAGTTTTTGGCAAATTCAGCGTGAATTCTGGTTGCACAGCTGGCTAATTTGTTGTGCCTGCGCGGTGATATCTGCCTGTGCAAAGACGCCTGCACAGACTGCAATCAAATCGGCACCGGCTGCAAGTAATAGCGGGGTATTTTCTAGTGTGATCCCACCTATCGCGGCAATCGGTAAGGTAAAGGTCTGTTTAGCCAGCTTTAAAATAGACAAGTCTGCAGGGCTGGCTAAGGGCTTAGTATCAGAGGGAAAAAATCGACCAAAAGACAGGTAATCTGCGCCATAGGATGCGGCAATGCGAGCCAGATCTAAGCGATTATGACAAGTCACCCCAATAATGGCGGTATCCCCTAATAAATGCCGGGCGGCTTGCACGCTGGCATCGCTTTGTCCTAAGTGCACACCGTCTGCCTCGCATTCTGCTGCTAGCGTGGGATCATCATTAATAATCAGTAAGGCATGATGAGTGTTGCATACCGTACGTAACATTTGGGCTTGTTGGCGTTTTAATGTGGGATCGGCGCTTTTATTTCGATATTGGATCAGCTGCGCGCCACCTCTTAAAGCAAGATGCACGTGGTCTTGTAATAAGATCGTGTCATTTTGATCCGGCGTAATAAGATAAAGGCCCTGCAAGGGAATGTGTTTATTGGAGGTCATGGATTTGCGGCATCGTACTGTCATGAAAGCGATCAGGAATAAGCTGACCTTGCCCAATGGCACGGGCATGTTTTAGCGTGTGCCAGGTGTAACGCTGCGCATCACTTAAGGCTTGCACTACGCTATAGCCTTGGGCAATCAGAGCAGCGATACTGGCTGCAAGAGTGCAGCCTGAGCCGCGAAATTCCCCCGGTAAGCGTGGCCAGCGAAAACGGGCTTCTTCACCCAAGGCGCTGAAATAATGATTAATAATCTGCACCGTGTCATCATGACCGCCGGTTATTAATAAATGTTTAACCCCTAGGTTTAAAAGTTCTTCTGCACATAGCGCAGTACTGATAGAACCGCGCGCGCTCAGTTGCTGGGCTTCCAGGCTATTAGGCGTGAAGACGGTGGCTCGGGGTAAGAGTTCCTGTTGAATAAAATGGACGAGGGATTCATTGCTGATATTTTGTCCGGTACTGGAGTTAATAATCGGATCCAGTATCACCGGAATATCAGGTCGTGATTTAATAAAATCGCGGATCACCCGACCATTTTCTATGCTGCCGATTAAGCCGATTTTAATGGCCTGTATCGGCATATCAATGATCACACTCTCAAGTTGTTTACTTAAAAATAGGCTAGCAACGGGCGCACAATGTAAGAATTGTTGCGTATTTTGCGCAGTGATCGCCGTAATGAGTGGCGCGGGATGCGCACCCAGCCGGGTAATCGCTTGGATATCTGCGCACAGTCCTGCTCCGCCACACGGATCAAGACCTGCAAAGATTAACACCACAGGCGCTGCTTTTTTTCTTGCCATAGCAATGGTAACATGGAGGATTGAGTTGCCTGATTGTAGCATAAAGGTGGATGATGCAATATAAAAAGTATATGTGCTTATTGTGCGGTTATATTTACGATGAAGAACAAGGCTGGCCAGAAGATGGCATCGCGCCTGGCACACTTTGGGACGATGTCCCTTTAACTTGGCGTTGCCCAGATTGTGGCACCAGTAAAGAAGATTTCGAGATGCAAGCGCTTGCTTAAGCGCTTGCTTCGTTTATTGCGCTTAAAGCCCGAACCTTTTATGCTCCCCCATACTGAACACGTTATCGCGCTTTGTCAGCAATGGTATAGCACTATTCCCAGTTTTCATTTGGCCCAGCAAGCGCGCAGCGCGCAACAGCAATTCGGTTATGAATATATTTACGGTGAAATTGATTTTAGCAGTTTCGCCCTATTGCTTGAGCGCTGTCAGATTAATTCAGAGAGTGTATTTTATGATTTGGGATCTGGGGCCGGTAAGGCTGTGGTGTGTGCTGCGTTATTGTATGAGTTTAAAAAAGTCTATGGGATAGAGCAGTTAAGCTTACTCCATGAGTGTGCCCAGAAAATTTGTAGCCAATTGTCTGTTACGCACTCGCAGACCATCACCCTTTATCAAGCGGATCTATTAAGCTTCACCTATCAAGATGCGGATATCGTTTTTATCAATGCCAGCGCCTTTCTGGGCGATTTCTGGCAAGCGGTATTAGTTAAGCTGCAAGGACTTAAAGCCGGCACCCAGATTATTCTAGTCAGTAAACCATTGCCAGAAGCGCAGTTTGAGCAGGTTTACAGTGATTTTTTACCCATGAGCTGGGGCCTGGCGAGGGTGGGGGTATATAGGGTGAAGTTGGATTTCCCCCCCTTTACAAAGGGGGCAAACTCGCAGCTTGACAGGAAAAGCGGAAAAGAGTATTAATTAAGAAGTATTGCTTATTTTTAGAGTAAATTATGCCAGGCTCAAATAACGAATTATTGGTTTCTCCTCGATTCCGTGCGCCTACACGACGACAATTGATTATTTCGGACATCGCGTTACTGTTGCAGCATAGCGAACGATTAAAGCATGTTAGCCGCCATGACGTCGCGAGCGCTAAACCACTTCCACCTTTCACGCAACATGCAAATTGAATACGATGAACTCGCGATTGTGTATTTAATTCAAGAACTTAAAACCACTGGGCAGGCTTTACCGCTTGAGGCAGAATTACGGGGCATTCTGTATGCACAGTTTGATAACTTGGATGTGACAAAAAGTTTTGACGCTTATTGGCCTGATTCAGAAGACGAAGCGTACAAACAGGCCAGGGCAGTGCTTAAGAGTGCGTACCCCCAGGGTATCCCCGATGCTGTATTTAGGGAAAAGAATCCAGCTTTATATCTAGCTCATCAACAATCGACCATTGCTAGAAGTAAAATCGCTTTTGAAGATATCATTCAGCGGGCTACTCAGACCTTCAAGCGTTTAGAGCACAAAGCACGACGTCCTATTAGCGCTCTTGATTTAGAGTTTTTTGTAACCCAGCAATTTAAAAGGCATATTACCGTAGAAGTAATAGGCCTTAAGTCGCTTGGTGGGGTTCCAGAAAAACTTGCAGACTATAAAAAATCACAAGAGCAAAAGTTGAAAAGTGACTTAAGCCTCGAGCTATTTTTTAAAAAAATCGCACTCTATGTATTTTTATTCTGCTCACCCTTTGCCAGTGCAGAAAGTACTGAGGTCATTCATAATAAAATTGAGGTGATTAATGAAGTGCGCGAAAATCTTGAAAGAAAAGACCATGGGCTCAAAGATTTGAAGCAATGGAAAAATAAAGAAGCAAACGCGAATAAGATCAATGCCCATCGCCGTAATACTTTATTATCTTGGACGGCAGATCGAACAAAACGCACGGATAAAACTGCGACTATGAAAATATTAGATAAATACACTGAGCCACTTGATCAAAGCAGCTCAACCTCTCGAAAAAACACCACTTGATGTCACTATTAAAACGGCCGCACCACAGCTAAAATAATAATCAAAATTAACAGCACCGCCGGTACTTCATTAAAAATACGATAAAACCGCTCCGTATGTTGATTATTATTTTCCGCAAATTGCCGCACATAACGGCCGCAGACATGATGATAGCCTAATAAAATGACCACCAAAAATAACTTTGCATGCATCCAACCGGCTGTTTTATAAATAGGCCAGTGAGCTGCCAATAACCATAACCCAAAAAATACCGTTAACAGCATGGCGATGCGCATGATAAAGGAATAGAGTTTACGCTCCATCACTTTAAAGCGCTCGATGCTGATGATATCCGTGGCCGTACTGTGATAGACAAATAACCGTGGCAGATAAAAAAGTCCGGCAAACCAGGCCACCATGGAAATTAAATGAAAGGCTTTGATCCACAACATCGCGACGCTCCTAAAAAATCAATACGTTATCATATATGAAGGTAACATCTCAATTGATAAGTGGGGCATGAGCTGACAAATAGTCTATAAAGGGCGGTGGCCGTAGGAGCGGGGAAGGAGATGAGCTTTGCCCCCTTTGTAAAGGGGGCCGGACGCTTCGTCCGGGGGGATTTTAGCGATCTTAACATGCACAATGAATTTTATATTAAATCTTAACTTACAAAATTTAAAACAGAGTATTGATGTGATAACAGAGATCTAAAAATCCCCCGGACGAAGCGTCCGACCCCCTTTACAAAGGGGGCAAAGCTCATCTCCCTCCCCGCTTCTACGGTCACCGCATCTCTTTAAATTGTCTTTTTGTTCTCAGAAACATACTCTGGGGCAAGATTTTCTTGCGCTACGCCTTTTCCGCCCAGGGCTTGCCAAGCCCAGTTAAGACCTTTTTGTGCTTGAGGGGTGCTTACAGCATACCCTAAGATTAAGGCAGTCATCACGGGGATCGCTAAGGGCGTATTGTAACGCAGGGCCATAAGACTCAGACTTGCGCTGGTGACTAATACTTGTGCAGTGACTCGGGCATAGTAATTGGGTTGATTCATAATCCAATGAGTCAAGTCACCCGCACCTCGTCCTACGATTGATCCGATTATGGGTCCTGCATAAGGATTGTTGGCTTCAATTAAGGCTCCGCCTAACCCCGCGCCTATTAGACTACACGTGCCATTGATTAAATGACGGTTAAACTCATCTGGTTTTGTTTGCCCTTGCTTGTCTTTTGGGAAAAGATTTTCTTGTGCTACACCAGTTCCGCCCATGGCTTTCCAAGCGCGGTTAAATAAATCCTGGCCCGTAGGGGTATCTATAGCATGTGCGTAGGCAACAATAGGCATAATGGCAAAAGGGATATTAAAGCGATAAGCTAGAAGAGAAAGACTCCCCAGAGTCATCCATACTTGGCCGGCGCTTCTGACGGCATAATTAGGATGGTTCATCACCCATTCAATAGATAAGCCGAGGGCAAAACCCGTAGCAGGTCCAGCATGAGGATTGTTTGCAGGAATTAAGGTGTAGCCCGCTGCCGCTCCTACGAGTCCGCCGGTCACACTTTTAAGGATATTGGTTAACGATGGCATTTTACACTCCTACTCAATGGTTAAAAACGTAGCATAGTAACTTAAGTGCGCCATATAAGCAAAATGCAAGCACACCGCGTTAGAAGTAAATACCTAACTATGTTACACTTTGCCCAAACCAAAGGAGCCCGCTATGTCTGCAAACCCTGCATCGGTGATGCAACCTCATGTCAATTTTACCCAGGCTGCTGCGCAAAAAGTCCATGAGTTAATTCAAGAAGAGGGCAATTTTGATCTGAAATTGCGCGCCTATATTGTGGGCGGTGGCTGCTCAGGTTTTCAGTATGGTTTTACCTTTGATGAAACCATTAATCCAGATGATATGGTTATCGAGCAAGAACTTAGCAATCAAGAGGAAGAAGATGAAGACGGTGAAGGCGGCGGTCAAGGCGGCGTGAAACTTCTGATTGATGCCATGAGCTTTCAATATTTAGTCGGCGCTGAAATTGATTACACCGAGGGCGTAGAAGGCGCACAATTTGTGATCCGTAATCCTAATGCCCAAACCACTTGCGGTTGTGGATCGTCATTCTCGGTATAGTGACTTCCAGGACTTACGAAAAATGCGGCTGTTAGGGTGTTTTTTGGCGATTTTGCGACAGCCATGAGCAAAAAAAATCCTAACAGCCGCATTTTTCGTAAGTCCTATGAACTATAAATTGTCCCCACTAAATGCGAAGATCGCGATCCGGTAATATCAGCCAAATTTAATTTACGGTGGAGTAGACGTTGCTGCGCCAAGTAGGCCATTAACATGGCTTCTACCCAATTCGGATCAATGCCTAGAACACTTGTAGACTTCACTTTCACCGCCCCTGCATGATGTTGTAACCGCTCCATCAGGAAAGTATTGGCCGCTCCGCCGCCACAAATATAAATCGCATTGCTCCTTGAGCACTGTTTTACAGCATCAATAATACTGCGTGCAGTCAGCTCGGTCAGTGTCGCTAACACATCATGGGTACTTAAATGGCCATAAGGTGCTAAACGCGTCTGCAGCCATTTAGAATTAAAATCATCACGCCCGGTACTTTTAGGCGGTCGTTGTTGAAAAAAAGCATCGGCTAATAACGCACTCAGTAAATCTTGATTAACTTCCCCCAAACGCGCTAACTCTCCGTTGTGATCATAGGGCTGGTTAAAATGATCCCGAGTCCAAGCATCCATCAGCACATTTCCAGGACCGGTATCAAATCCTAAGATGGGGATCGCAAGATCTATCGGTAACAGCGTAACATTCGCAAACCCACCAATATTCACGATCGCACGATTCTCATGCGGGGAATACATAAAGGCTTGGTGAAAAAGTGGGGCGAGTGGGGCACCTTGTCCACCTAAAGCCAGATCACGCCGTCTAAAATCAGCCACCACAGTGATATCCGTATTGACGGTGAGCACATGCGGATCGCCAATTTGCAAAGTATAAGGATAAGGTTGATGCGGAAAATGCCGCAATGTTTGCCCATGACTGCCTATGGCAGCGATGTCTTGTGGCGAACGTTTGCTTTTTGTAAGCAAGGTATTGACTGCATCAGCAAACACCAGAGCCAATTCTATATCTAAACGGTAGACTTGATGCAAATCATGTAACTGGTGCAGGCTGAGGGTAAGTAATTGCTGTTTAATACTTTCAGGAAGTGGATGCAGGTGAGTTGCTAACAATTCAAGCTTAGATCCAGAAAATTGGACTAAAGCCACATCAATGCCATCAAAACTCGTTCCCGACATGAGCCCAATAAATAGGTCAGACACCTTAAGCATCCTGCTCAGCTGGAGTCAGCGGGTTATCCGAAACTTGCGCTAACTCCACATTTTGGTAATTGCTGAGTTGTTCTAATACGTCAGAGACGTGTGCTAAGAACTGTGGTTTATGTTTCGCATGAATAGGATCAGAATTCGGCAGCTCCACCGTTAAAGGATCTTTGTGTACCCCATTGACGCGGAATTCATAATGTAAGTGTGGTCCAGTCGCCATACCGGTCATGCCGACATAGCCAATAATTTGTCCTTGTTTAACAGTCGTGCCTTTTGTGATCCCTTTGGCATAACCATTTAAGTGCGCATAAAGTGTGGAGTAATTTTTACCGTGTTGGATCTCTATCACTTTGCCATAACCTTTTTGGGTATTGGCAGCGGCAATCACTCCATCACTCGTGGCCCGTACGGGCGTGCCGGTCGCTGCGGCATAATCAACACCTTTGTGCGCACGTATGGTGTGCAGGATAGGATGACGACGATGTGGATTAAATTTAGAACTAACGCGCGCAAATTCTACTGGGGTACGAATAAAGGCTTTACGCATGCTATGGCCTTCAGGCGTATAGTAATCGACTTGTCCAGTGGGACTTTCATAACGAATCGCGCGGTAGACTTTGCCTTGGTTAACAAATTCGGCTGCAATAATATCGCCAGGCGTGCTGCGCTGACCATCGATATAACGATCTTCATAGATCACACTAAATGTATCGCCTCTGTGGATATCTAAAGCAAAATCGATGTCCCAACCAAAGATACGGGCGAGTTCCAAGGTAATATTATGATCGATGCCTTCGCGTTCACTGGCCATAAAAAGAGAATCATCTATTGTGGCCTTGGCAAAGGTCAATAATTCTTCAACATCCCGTTTAACAAGATTGGCTTTCGCTTGGCCGTTCTTAACATCAATCACGAGACGTTCGAGTTCATTGATATTGTATTCTAAGCCGATTAATTCATTAGTAGGATTAATGGTAAATTTAAGCGTTTGCCCCGGATGAATTTTAGTTAAGGCCGATCTAGCAGATTTATTATCCATAATGTCATGGAGTAATGTGGCATCAAAACCTTGTTTTTCAAAAATCTTGGCTACGGTATCCCCCCGTTTAATCGCCACATTCACTGCGCGCTTGCTAGGGATAGGCTTAGCAGGTGTGACCACGGGAACAGTGACTGCAGGCTTAGACACAACGGGTGCAGTTAAGTTGGATGCCAGCGCTGCGCCCACGCCTTCAGGTGTTTTTTGTGGGGGTGTATTAATATCAACCAATGTTTGCGTCGCAATCGTTACTAGCGTGTCACTTTCAGGGCTGAGAAACTCGATTGCGGGTTGGTTGATTTTTAAAGGTTGGAGCGCATTTGCATCATTTTCTACTAGACTAGGTGTTGCAGGAAGGTGTGTAAGACTCGTATCCAGTATGAGTCCGCTCGCCAGAGCAAGCAAACCTACGCCGAGTAACCATTTGCGTGTATGGCGAATGGGTGCAGCGACCTTACTCCGGCCTAAACCGTAATCCTTGGCTGCATGTTTGTAAAAGCGTCTATTCAAAGTATTCACAAATCTCTCAATTTAAACTA
>Ga0206861_1004_pt2:0-62500 | contig 103309 bp, 77 predicted proteins | sample Alteio_BWOrgCont_45_FD_152617 | JGI IMG/M metagenome (GOLD analysis project Ga0206861, IMG submission 152617) | Enriched cells from forest soil in Barre Woods Harvard Forest LTER site, Petersham, Massachusetts, United States -... | ecosystem: Environmental > Terrestrial > Soil > Temperate... | reverse complement strand
GAAAAGCCAGGGGATGAGGTGTGGATAGGAGTGAAAGGCTAATCAAGCCCGGTCATAGCTGGTTCTCCTCGAAAGCTATTTAGGTAGCGCCTCGTGTTAATTAAGATCCAGGGGTAGAGCACTGTTTCGGCTAGGGGGTCATAGCGGCTTACCAAACCGATGCAAACTCCGAATACTGGATTCTTGTATCACGGGAGACACACGGCGGGTGATAACGTCCGTCGTGGAAAGGGAAACAACCCAGACCGTCAGCTAAGGTCCCTAAAAACAGTTAAGTGGGAAACGTAGTGGGAAGGCATAGACAGCCAGGAGGTTGGCTTAGAAGCAGCCATCTTTTAAAGAAAGCGTAATAGCTCACTGGTCGAGTCGGCCTGCGCGGAAGATTTAACGGGGCTAAAACTGTTTACCGAAGCTGCGGGTGCTAGATTTCGATCTAGCGCGGTAGAGGAGCGTTCTGTAAGCCGATGAAGGTGTGTTGAGAAGCATGCTGGAGGTATCAGAAGTGCGAATGCTGACATAAGTAACGATAATGCGGGTGAAAAACCCGCACGCCGAAAGTCTAAGGTTTCCTGCGCCATGCTAATCAGAGCAGGGTGAGTCGGGTCCTAAGGTGAGGTCGAAAGGCGTAATCGATGGAAAACAGGTTAATATTCCTGTACTACATAGTTCTGCGATGGAGGGACGGAGAAGGCTAGGTCATCTCGCGATCGGTTGTGCGAGTCTAAGCAAGTAGGGAGTCTCTTTAGGCAAATCCGGAGAGACAATCCTGAGATGTGAATGCGAGTCTCTTTTGAGACGAAGTGATTGATGCCATGCTTCCAAGAAAAGCTTCTAAGCATAAGGGCTATGTACCCGTACCGTAAACCGACACAGGTGGACAAGTAGAGAATACTCAGGCGCTTGAGAGAACTCGGGTGAAGGAACTAGGCAAAATAGTACCGTAACTTCGGGAGAAGGTACGCCCCAAGTATGTGAAGGCACTTGCTGCTGGAGCAGAAAGGGGTTGAAGTGACCAGATGGCTGCGACTGTTTATCAAAAACACAGCACTCTGCTAACTCGTAAGAGGATGTATAGGGTGTGACGCCTGCCCGGTGCCGGAAGGTTAATTGAGGAGGTTAGTCGTAAGACGAAGCTTTTGATCGAAGCCCCGGTAAACGGCGGCCGTAACTATAGAAGAATGACCGATTGTAGTTACGTAAATAAACTTGGCTATATGCTGGAAACTCCGTTGTATCCTACAGTACTCGTCTTATTTATTAAGGCAGTGACAATCTGTTAGGTGCGGACAATCAGCAGGAAAGATCCTAGGAGTCATTATGTTAGAAATAGATAAAATACCATCTAAAATTGGCTATTACTTTGCTGGTTTTACTGATGGAGAAGGTAGCTTCAATGTTTCTTTTAGAAAACGTAATGATTACACCATGCCTTGGAAAATTTCTCTCTGTTTCAATATCTCACAAAAAGATAAAGTAATACTTGCATTGTTTAAGCGTTACTTAAAATGTGGGACATTGCGTGGAAGAAATGATGGTGTCTGGTATTTCGAAGTCAATAATTTCACTGCCATTGTTAATAATGTCATTCCTTTCTTTGAAAAGTTCGGATTTCTTTCTGCAAAAAAGAAGCGTGATTTTTCTAAATTTAAAAAGATTGCAACTTTAATTCAGGATAAAGAACATCTAACTAAAGAAGGGATAGAAAAGATTTTGGATATTCGTATTCAAATGAATGATGGTGGGGTTGGTAAAAAAAAATATACTGACCATGAGATTATTAGTGAAATATCATAGGAAATCCCCAGAGACTATACGCCGAGCTTAATTGCATAAAATCCATGCAAATTAAGATGATATAGTCCGATCTCTATAGTGATATAGAGGGTTTGAATATAATTTAAACCGCACTTTATAAAAATAATTTTATTAAAGTGTAACTGTTGAACGGTCCTAAGGTAGCGAAATTCCTTGTCGGGTAAGTTCCGACCTGCACGAATGGCGTAACGATGGCCATGCTGTCTCCACCCGAGACTCAGTGAAATTGAAATCGCTGTGAAGATGCAGTGTATCTGCGGCAAGACGGAAAGACCCCGTGCACCTTTACTATAGCTTTACACTGGACTTTGAATAGGTTTGTGTAGGATAGGTGGGAGGCTTTGAAGCGAGGACGCCAGTTCTCGTGGAGCCAACCTTGAAATACCACCCTGGCCTATTTGAGGTTCTAACCTAGCTCCATTATCTGGAGCGGGGACAGTGTATGGTGGGTAGTTTGACTGGGGCGGTCTCCTCCTAAAGAGTAACGGAGGAGCGCGAAGGTACCCTCAGCGCGGTCGGAAATCGCGCAATGAGTGCAAAGGCATAAGGGTGCTTGACTGCAAGAGTGACAATTCAAGCAGGTACGAAAGTAGGTCTTAGTGATCCGGTGGTTCTGAATGGAAGGGCCATCGCTCAACGGATAAAAGGTACGCCGGGGATAACAGGCTGATACCGCCCAAGAGTTCATATCGACGGCGGTGTTTGGCACCTCGATGTCGGCTCATCACATCCTGGGGCTGTAGCCGGTCCCAAGGGTATGGCTGTTCGCCATTTAAAGTGGTACGCGAGCTGGGTTCAGAACGTCGTGAGACAGTTCGGTCCCTATCTGCCGCAGACGTTGGAAATTTGAGAGGAGCTGCTCCTAGTACGAGAGGACCGGAGTGGACGTACCTCTGGTGTTCCGGTTGTCACGCCAGTGGCACTGCCGGGTAGCTATGTACGGACGGGATAACCGCTGAAAGCATCTAAGCGGGAAGCCCACCTCAAGATGAGATTTCCCGGGGCTAGACCCCCTAAAGGTTCGTTGAAGATTACGACGTTGATAGGCAAGGTGTGTAAGTGCAGTAATGTATTGAGCTAACTTGTACTAATTAACCGTGCGGCTTGACCATATATCACTTAAGTTTATTTAAATTTTAATCAAGACGGTTTTATTCCAGGGGCTGTAAGCAAGGTCTAACGACTCACCCTTACAGATCCCGAGCGTATGCATAACAAATTTAAAGTTTATGCCTGGCGACCATAGCGAGTAGGTACCACCTGATCCCATCCCGAACTCAGAAGTGAAACTACTTGGCGCCAATGATAGTGTGGGGTCTCCCCATGTGAAAGTCGGTCATTGCCAGGCACCCTCTACCAAAACCCGTTATTAGAAATAATAACGGGTTTTTTATCATCCCCAGATGATTATAAGTAAGTCAACAGAGTATATATTAATGAAGTGACCTTTCAATAAGCGGGTCATAAGCCTAGATTTTTTGTCTCTACTATAGAATTGTCTGTAAAGGGGTCGGCTGTAGGAGCGGTGAGATCGATAAGCTTGGCACCGAAGTAAAGGGGGTCGGACGCTTCGTCCGGGGGGATTTTTTGATTTCTGTTATCACATCAATACTCTGTTTTAAATTTTGTAAGTGTTAAGATTTAATATAAAATTCATTATGCATGTTAAGATCGTTAAAATCCTCCCGGACGAAGCGTCCAGCCCCCTTTACAAAGCTGAGGAATCCCCAGTTTATAATAAAGTGGAGCTGTCAACGGATAAAGCGAAGCTGTCACCGGCGCAAAGCACACCAGAGTTGTCACCCCGCAAAAACTGCGTCAACCGATCTTGATAGGAAACAATACTTTCACGCAGTTTTGTGCGGGGCCCGGTAGCAATTTAGCTAAAGGAATATATTGAAGGCAAATATGCACTTAGGTAAATCGTTACCGGGCCCCGCACAAAACTGCGTGAGCGTACAACAATTCTAATCAGATCAGTTGACGCAGTTTTTGCGGGGTGACAAATCGGTGGACTTTGCGCCAGTGACAGCTCCACTTTATTATCAAACTGGGGATCCCTCAGCTTTACTTCGGTGCGAAGCCTATCGATCTTACCGCTCCTTAAGTGATCCCCACTAATAAGTGATCCCCCACTAATTTTTTTTAAAAACAATTTGTTATCAATCATTTTAGTAGTTTTCTCAAAAACCCCGGAAATCCATCTTTCTCCTCACCCTGTCCCCTAAACGAGTCTCCATGAATTTTAGTTTAAGTCGAAAGACTTGGCTTTAGGAGCGGTGAGATCGATAGGCTTGCCCACTTTGTACTTATAATACAAAGTGTTACATAATAATTGTTAGCTGACTAAGGTTTTCTTAAGAAAGTCATGATACGATGTTAGTTAATCTCATAAGTAAATTTTAGTTTACTCAAGACCATAATAGACATCCAGGAGTGACACATGCCCTTATCTACAATCATTTTAAAAGCCGGTCTTAATAAGAACGACGAGCAATTAGTACTGGATCGCCAGAAAATAGGTACCGATCTAGACGCTATTACCACTCAAGATAAAGGCAATAACACCAGTCAATACGCAAAAATCAAAGAATCGGCATTAGCGCTAAAAGAATGGTCTCATCACTATGCGCTCTCAAAGTCAGATAGGGCCCGATTTAAATTGCATATCGCTGCTGAAATCCAGACTATTTATTCCGCGCTTAAATTTAATGAAGACGGAAGTATTGCCAATTCACCTGCAGAATTAATAGCATTAAAAGCAAAGGTCCAGCAAATACACGCGACCTTTCGTTTATATAAAATTTTACCCTCGACTATATTCGCGCGTGCAATGAATCCACTTGCTACAGCGTTAGGTATGAGCGCTCAAGATATCAGTGAGAAAACAGCGCCCTACCCACTGCTTGTGCCTTTTGAATATGTGATTAATAAAATTATCGACCACAATAAGCGGGCAGTGGCCTATGTCGATCATTTCAAAACCTTACTGCAAATAAAGCCCGATTCACCCCAAGCGCAAAGTCAACTTGACGAGTGGAAACAAACACCCTTGGCCCAAGGTTGGATTACGCATAAAGAGTATGCCCATGCAGTACAAAAGATCACTTTACCAATGTTGCAAAATACAGAAGCATGTAGACACATGCAAACCACTTTGACTGCATTATCCGCTGAGCAACCTCAATTGAGCAATAATAATGCGGCCTCATCTAACACTTCTTCCATGAGCATGCTCATCGATTGGATGAGAAATAATAACTCATCAAGCGCTGAACGAGCCACGCTACTTTCGCAACAATCCAGTTCGTCTATTCAGCGCTATTCATAGAGGAGAATCATTATGCCATTAAGCCAACTTCTGCAGCAGCAAGCACAATTAACCTATTTCACTGTTGAACAGCTAAAAAAAAATGTTCCAAACGAGATCGCCGCATTATACAAAAAATATCAGAATGCAAACCCCGATGGTACGGAGGTGCGTATAAAAGACAAACATAATGAAGCTATTTTGCCAGTTTGCCACCAGCTGATGAAGTGGAGCGAAAACCTTGTTAATAAAGGGTGTTTTAATACGGGATCCATAGCGAATACTAAAGACATTAGTTATCAAAAAAATGTTTTTCAACTCAGAATTGCCAGTGAATTACTCAGAATTGTTCAGCAGTTACCTCTACAGGGGCCGTTTAATCCCAAAGATCCACAATTTGATGCAGTGAAGCAGCAACTGGCCCAGTTAGAAGTCTATACACATTTATTTTGCTCACGTAAAGAAACTAACAATCTTGAACTCAATCTAATTATGGACAATTTACGTATACTACTCGCGGCCCCATGCTCAGATTCACTTCTCGTTCAGGATACTTACGGCAGTATCATGGATAAACTGATCCAGCAAAGGGAAGGAAAAAAAGGTTTGGATGATTTGGCTTATGCCTTACATTTTCTCGAATTTATGAAAGTAACCGACCGCACACAAGCTGCAGGCTGGGCTAATGACGCACCGAGTTCACATACCGGTAAATATAAGACCAAAGCAAAAAATTTGGCTGATAAAATAAAGACTCTGGGGCAGGATAATCGCTATTTTCTAGGAGCTAATGCACTGACCACTGAACGTGAGAACTATTTGCCACAAGTCTATGCCGTCGTAAAAGGTTTAATTCAAGATCACCCCATGTGTGAGGCTTATCAAGCTAAGATGCAAACAAATAACAGTAATTGGACGTTTGCCACCCATTTTCAACACATAGAATCCGATCCCAGCTTTGCGCGTAAAAGGTCTGTGGAGCTTGAACCTGCTCCCCAACATGTTAATGCTGTGGTATCGACTGCTGCGAGTAGCTCATCTTCAGCGTCCAGTTCTACGCGCAGTTCTACCTCCACCGCTACACCTATATTAAATGCCACGAATCTAAATTTTGGGATGAATATATCTTTCGCTGACTTACATAAACAGTTTGCTCCCCCCACTCACATCACCAATCAAATGTCTTAAACACATTTGAAAAGTAGCAGACACATTAAAGCAATATAACTGTTGTATGGTCTATGACGGTAGTGATACCATGGAGTCGCTATATCAACATAACGTTGAAGTGGTGTAGTGTGAACAATAATTATAGAACTAGGAGTTTTTTAGAATGAAAATGATGAAACATTTAGCAGTAGCCCTGATGATGTTGTTATTTGCGCAACTTTCATTTGCACATGACGCTGCGGATCAATCCATGACTGCAGAACAAAAACAACAAAAAATGGAAGCTAAAATAGACTCAAAAATGCAAGAAACTCAAACCATGTTGGCTATCAAACCTGATCAGCAAGCCGCTTGGGATGGTTATAAAAATGCAGTGAAAACGCGTGCGAAAACACTGTTTGATGCAAAAGCTAAAATGAAAGCTAACAGTGAAGGCACGGCTGCTAATGCACCTAAAGTAAAAGGCGAACCTAAGGTGTATGTGAATACAGCTGCGGAACGTATTGATCAAAAAATCGCTTTTGAAGAAACCAATATCAAAACTTTAAAAGATCAAAAATCAGCCTTGGATAATTTATACAAAGTATTGACACCAGAACAAAAGAAACTGGCTGATCAAAAACTGAAAATTAAATAATTATCGGATAAAACAGGGCGGAATATTCCGCCCTTGTTTTATAAACCCTAATCAATGCCTATCATTCCTTCTCATTTTCAAACGAATCACTTCCTACAAAATGGTCATACGCAAACGCTATTGGCAAAATTTTGGCCAAGAACCACAGTATTAAATATCAAGCGGCAACGCTTAGAATTAGCCGACGGTGATTTTATTGATTGCGATTGGGTAGGAGGCGATGGTCCTATAGTCGTTGTATTACATGGTTTAGAAGGATCTATCCACTCACATTATATTCAAGGCATATTACAGGCCTTGTCAGCACACAATTACCGCGCTGTAGTCATGCATTTTCGTGGTTGCAGCGGTACACCCAACCGGCTGGCACGGGCATATCATTCCGGCGATACTCAAGATTTAGCCGCCTTAATCGCTCACCTTAAACAACATCATCCCCACACACCGCTTTATGCCATAGGTTATTCCTTAGGCGGGAATGTGTTATTAAAATGGCTGGGAGAAGAAAAAGAAGCCGCGCCACTAAGTGCTGCGGTTGCCGTCAGCGTGCCCTATCAATTAGCTTCGTGTGTGGCACAGCTCAACCAAGGTATGTTGAAAATGTATCAACACCGTTTTGTGCAACAATTAAAATTGAAAATGGCGCAAAAAATATCGATGCAGCAATTAGCGCATTTACAACACCACTTAGAAAAAATCAGCACCCTCCATGAATTTGACGATAAAATTACCGCGCCACTGCATGGCTTTAAAGATGCAATAGATTATTACACGCAATCCAGTTGTTATGCGTTCTTAAAACACGTGAGTATTCCGACCTTACTCTTACATGCGATGGATGATCCGATGATCCCACCGCATGTGATACCCGATGCTCGAGATTTATCGCAAGCAGTGACGCTAGAGCGCAGCAAGCACGGCGGCCATGTCGGATTTATTCATCTGGATAGCAATTTAAAGATGCAATTTTATTTAGAGCACAGGATCCCGGAGTATTTTAATCATACCCGCACTAATAACCACTTTAAATAATGATTATAACTAAATGCTAACGCTTGCGGATGATCCGGCCCCGCACTGCCGATTTTAAGAATTTGAATATTTTTTTGGCAGGCAAGTGCTGCTTCCAACAACACACCCGTCAAATCTGCAATACTCATGGCTTGTGAACAACTGCAGGTGAGCAAATACCCGTGCGGTGCCAGAGCATTTAGCGCAGCCTTATTAAACTGTAAATATTTACGTTGAGCATTAGCTAAATGTTTCGTAGAGGGGGCAAGTTTTGGCGGATCTAAAATAATCAGATCTTGTGCCGTATAGGTGTGTAAGGCTTCCACGGCCTCTTGTTCAATAAATTCAATATCACACTGATTAAGCGTGGCATTTTTTTGTGCTTGTGCAATGGCTAAAGCTGAAGAATCCACTCCACGCACGGTACGTGCCCCTCCTTTAGCGGCATTAAGTGCAAAACCGCCATTAAAACAACAAGCATCTAATACGGTTTTATCGCGTGCCAATTCGCGGATCAAAAGCCGCGTTTCGCGTTGATCACAATAAAAACCGGTTTTTTGTCCTTGCGTAGGGTCGATAACATATTGAATATCATGTTCATGAATAATGACTGATGTTTCAGATGTCGATGCATGGGCTTCAGATTTTTTTTGCCACCCGTCTTGTGCCAGCGCATTTTCATTTAAACGCCAAATTAATTGTTTATCCGGAAAATGCGCATGCAATAATTCTGCAAATAAACTTTGCCGCAGCAACACCCAATACGCGGTGACGTGCGCGACCAATGCATCGCCTAATACATCCACCGTTAAGCCCGAGAGTTTATCGCCTTCACTATTAATTAAGCGATACGCATTAGTATGGGGATCCGGCAACCCCAAATCTTGCCGTAAGTTTATCGCTTGTTTAATCCGCATCCGCAATACATCTTGTTCACTCAAAGCCTTGGGCATTTCATTCACCCAAGCAATAAGGCGCACCCGATACAAGGAATGAGGATTGAAAAACCCATAAGCAATAGGAATGTGTTTCGCATCGCGCACCTCTACCCAATCGCCCGCGGAAAGTTGCGGCGCATGCGCGATGGCTTTAGGATAAATCAGCGGATTACCCGCCCAAAAAGGTTTCGATGCACCAGGGTTAAGAATGATCATAGTTACACTGCAGCCAATTTTCTAATTTTATTCCGGGCAAGCGCTTAAATTCAATCCTGAAGGTCAAGCTACTTATAGGATATCCTGGTCACTCATGCCGGATTTTCTACCAATAAGCCGGGAACTTGTTTAAATTCACATAGATTATAAGTAAGTACACGACAATCGTGGGCAAGCGCAGTGGCCGCAATGAGTAAATCATGGGCCCCAATTAACTTACCGTGAGTAGCCAGATATGAAAACAGTTCAGCATGTACACGCGCTATCTTTAAGGTAAACGGTAATATAGGTATCGACTGCAGGATGGCTTCTACAAAGGCGCTGCGGCGTATGCGTCTTGTTGCTTCTGCACGATGTACACCGACTAATAATTCAGAAGCGGTAATGGCACTGATATAAACAGCATCGTCTGCAGCAATGCCGGATATTTCCAGGGCCTGTTGGTTTTTTTCAGCCAATATGAAAATATTCGTATCAATTAGGATCCCCATGGATTCTCCGGCAATTGCATTTGATTTCTTATTTCTTTGACGGTTTGTGAAAAATCATCACGATCTTGAGGATCCAGTTGTGGCAGACGATTGAGCAATTTTATAAAATCGGCGTAACATAGCGTTTGAGGTGATGCGGGAGTAATATGGGCCACAATCCTATTCCCACGCTGTATGGCAAAGTCAACCCCTTGATATTGCACGCGATTTAAGAGATCAGAGAAATGACGCTGTGCTTCAGTGGCAGTAATATTTAGCATTTTCTTAAAATCTGTCTATTGGATAATCATATTATTGTAAGCTGTAGGAGGCTTTTAGTCAATAACCTTGCTGTCCTCTCGAGAGAAAGCTCGCTTTGACTAACGGTCGGGTTATAATGAGCATGAATACCGTCATTTTGCCCTGAGGATCTTATGAACAAACCCCATGCCCCGCGTAGCGTTTTTACGAACCCTGTCCATTTTATTGCCTTTGGTTTTGGCTCGGGGGCCGTCCCTATCGCTCCGGGCACATTTGGCACGCTGATGGCGGTGCCGTTTTATTATTTGATGCAAGATTTAAGCTTAGGGTTTTACCTGCTTATTACCTTAGCCGTAATTATTTTCGGTACCTATGTTTCGCACATTACCGAAAGAGACTTGGGCGTGCCGGATCACTCAGGAATCGTGATCGATGAAATCGCAGGCTATTTCGTCACCATGATTGCCGCGCCTAAAGGTTGGCTTTGGATCTTAATAGGTTTTATTTTATTTCGCATTTTTGATATCTGGAAGCCTGCACCGATACGGTATTTGGATCAACACGTGCCGGGCGGGGCAGGGATCATGTTGGATGATATTATTGCTGGGGTTTATGCCTTAGTAGTCATGTGGGGAATAGCTTGGGTTATCCGTTGAAGACCACAACATTAACCCACTGCGGAGGTAGCGCGAGCCTGCATAATAGTTTCAATATCGTTTTGGGTGTCGGTATTTACTAGGCCGCAAAATACTTTTTTAGCGCCACGATGATCCGCAACGATGGCATGTTGCATTAACTTAGGCAGATCATAAAGTAGCGGAGTTGCAGTAGTGTTGCTTGCTGCTGAAGTTTCCGTATTCGGTGCTTGCGCCGCTTTAACTAACTCTATGATACGCGTTCTTGCTAATTTTAATAATTCGTTGTAATTAGGTTGATTTTTAAAAACAGCATTAAGTGCAATAATTTCTTCAATAGTCTTCATTTTCTTGAACGCCAAGGGGGCAGCGTATTGGATATAAATTTTTTTATCGGTATCATTGAGTTGCTGAAGAATTTTGCCGAATTTATCGACGGCTGAGTCATTAGGTGAAGAATAGGCATGTTCGATTAAATAACAGATCTCTTTTTCTAAATTAGTCGATGGAGTAAAATAATTCCGCGTGTAATTATAAGAATTTTCGCCCATTACTTTTTGATTTTCGTCATAGGCAAACCCGATGACATGTTTTTTGTCTTGCTCATGCAAGGTGGGATCAAGGCAATCTAGCGTATGGCTTAAACCTGCACTTACTCTAGAGTTATTTTCGTTCATAAAGGCAGTAAATAAAATTTTAAGGCAAGCTTTTTTGTTAGCTTCACTCACTAGGGCCAATAAATGTTTGGCTTCACTTTGTCCACTATAAAGGACTGTTTTATTGGGTCCCCTGTATCTGGTCAACTCAATAATACCACTGACAGTCGTAGTGTAAGCTAGGATGGGATTGTTATTATTCACTGCAAGGTATTGCTCGTAAACAAGTTTAACGAGGATCTCAATGGCGTAAGCATGAATAGGATTTTCGCTATCAAGCGCTATACGAAAATCAAGAAAGGCTATGCTAATATCATTGTTATTCATTTGCATATAACGTTCAAATTCTGTTTTTACCCAATCGTAGGTTAACTGCGAATAAGCCGGACGTGGAATATGGGGTTGAGATAACGCAGTTTTGATATTAAATGTTTTAGACTGGGTTGCATGCTGCGATCTTTCGATAATTTGCGTATGCATTCGGTCTGTGCCATAGCCGCTTTGTTTAATTGTGCTATTTCCTCGAGACACCTCATCATTACTATGATTAATTTGAATGGGGTGGTTAAGGGTTTGGGCCTTTGTCATGATGATACCAGGTCGGTGTATATGGGTGAGATCAACTGTATTCTCAAATCTTTTATAATTTTTTGCTCGACTTGTAAAAGGAGCAACCCCACTATTGTCTTTGGGGTAGGGTGGTGTCATTGGGGGCAAGTCCTGCGTAGCATGATATCCCACCTTAACGGTATTACGCGTGATGTCCGTATCTTGAATGATCTGTACGCTATTAAGGGTATTAGCAAGCTGATTTGAAAATTTTCTATCTGTTTGATTGGGTTTATCGCTATTGATGCTATTAAACCAAGGAATAAAATTATCTGGATGGAGTGTGTCAAATAAGGCTAGCGTGGCCTTGTTGTTTTTCCATATTTCTTGGAGTGCCCTATAAATTTCAAATGCATGTTGGATGTTGTCCTCAGAATTTTTTCCGAAAGACTGTTTCAACATTAGCTTTAGCACTTCATTGTTAGGACGTTTTTGCCCTTCATCGCTCAGGGTTTTAAATACATAAAAGATCAACGCATAAGCATAGGCTACGTTTTGCTCAGTTGAATCGTTAACAGTTGAACCCTGTATGGCTTGCTCTAAAGAAACGGTATTATTAGGATTAATACTGATCAGGTATTGTAGCGCCTGCGCAATATCGTTTGCGGCAGTATAGCGCAGTGAGGTGGTCTCATTGGCGTTATAGGTAACTTGGGTGATGTCGTTCATGGGCTTACGATTTCCTAACTTTAGGCAGACTACAGCTTATTCTACCGGATAAATATTAAGCCTAGCTTAAGCTGAGACAGATTTAAATCTAAGTCATTATAATCTTAGCATTTATTGCGTCGAAATTGCTTGTGTTTTTTGCTCATCCTCCGTTATGATTTTACTTTCACTTTACGTATTCAAGAGGATTTATGAAGACACGGTCAAGATTTTCCAATAACAATAATGATAACAACGATAATAACAAACGGAGAAGGTATAACCAGCTCGAAATTTTTGTTCAACCACCCAAAGAGGATAACTTCGGTTTGGAGCTAGGCAATCATTTCCCTGCGCTTCGTGTCATCATGCCAAATGGTGCCTCCATGGCATTAAATAATGACGGGAAAATCATTCGTTGTGTGTTAAATTTAAGCGACCCAGCTCAGTGGACCGGCGAAGTAGGCAAGGCTAATTTAAGTCATTGGGCAGGCAATCACTGTGCAGCAGGTTGCACGGCGCGCGCTGCGGAAATAATCAAGCAGCATAAAGAGCTGATTGCCCAGGGGTATAGTATACAAATTGTGGTCTCTACGGTTGATCCCAAAGATTTGGCTGCCATTATTAAAGTGCAAACCCAGCGGTATAAAGATTATCATCAGAAAACATTTAATGAAACTTTGGATGATGATTTTCGTTTACCCGTTACTTTTGTAGCGCTAGAAGCGAAGTCGCGTCAGCACTTAGCTGCGAAATATGGCCATGCTAAGTTTCCATTTCGAGGGGATGATTATCTGAGTGCTACCACATATAGGCTCGATGACAATCAGATCGTCTTTAAGCTAAAACATACCCACGTCGATCTTGCAACCTTTGACGCTTCAAAACCAGATAATGTGTGTGCGCAAGATGCGAAACAAATAGTCGAGGCAGTGAAGAGTAAACCTGGGGTGAGTTTGGAGAAAAATTAATAGGACTGGACTTGCCACCGATATAAAGCTGAATCCTCTACACAAATAGTCTGTAAAAGTATTGGCCGTAGGAGCAAAGAGGAAGTAGGGCTTGCCCCCTTTGTAAAGGGGGCAAGTTTCTCCTCAAGATTCGATGAGGTTTGCTAGAACTTTGTCCCTAATCCCTGCTTCTGTCCCTAAGCCCGCTTCCTCTCAGTCTCTTTCAAAAACTTCTTCCGTAAACGAATATGTAACGGTGTAATTTCAACTAATTCATCGTTTTCAATAAAACTCAAGGCTTGCTCGAGACTTAAACGGATGGGCGGGGTCAAAACAATATTTTCATCGCTACCCGAGGCACGCATATTGGTCAGCTGTTTTTCCTTGGTGACATTGACCACTAAATCGTTATTACGCGAATGAATCCCGACGATCATGCCTTCATACACCGCAGTTTGCGGCTCAACAAACAACCGTCCGCGCTCTTGCAGATTAAATAACGCAAAGCCTGTGGCTTTACCCAATTGATTAGAAATCAATACGCCATTGATCCGAGTATTGCTCGGCGCTTTAGATTTGGGGCCATAATGATCAAAAATATGATACATCAAGCCTGAGCCGGAAGTGAGCGTTAAAAATTCAGAGTGAAAACCAATTAAGGCACGCGCAGGTGCAAGATAATCTAAACGCACGCGACCTTTGCCATCGCTGACCATGTCTTTTAAATCCCCGCCACGGTTACCTAAAATCTCCATAATCGTGCCTTGGTGATTTTCCTCAATATCTAAGGTCACATTTTCATAAGGCTCAAAGGTTTCGCCATTTTCTTCACGCGTGATGACTTCAGGTTTGGACACGGCTAATTCATACCCTTCACGGCGCATGGTTTCAATCAATATTGATAAATGCAATTCACCGCGGCCGCAGACCCGGAATTTATTCGGATCGGGCATGTCTTCAACGCGCAAGGCCACATTGTGTATTAATTCTTTTTCCAAGCGTTCTTTTAATTTACGGCTAGTGACGTGCTTGCCTTCTTTACCGGCAAAGGGAGAATCATTGACTTGGAAGGTCATGGTCACCGTCGGCTCTTCCACCGTTAACGGGGGCAAGGCTTCGACGTGATCGGGCGCACAAATCGTATCGGAAATCCGTAAATTTTCTACGCCGGTGATGGCGACGATATTCCCCGCTGACGCTTCAGGGACTTCTAGACGTTCAAGTCCGTTGTAACCTAAAATTTGCAACACACGGCCGCGGCGTATTTCGCCTTCACGGCTAATAATACTGACCGGCATATTGCTAGTGACTTTGCCGCGTTTAATCCGGCCGATACCAATCGCACCGACATAACTGGAATAATCTAAAGAGGAGATCTGCATTTGGAAGGGACCCACTTCATCAGCATTTGGCGGCGGCACGAAATCAACGATGGCTTGAAATAAGGGCTCCATATTCTCATGCTTATCGCTTAAATGCTTAATCGCAAACCCTTGCAAGGCAGACGCATAAAGAATAGGGAAATCCAGTTGGGCATCGCTTGCGCCTAGTCTGTCAAAGAGATCAAAGACTTGATCCACCACCCAATCCGGGCGTGCGCCATTACGATCAATTTTATTGATGACGACGATAGGGCGCAGGCCATGCGCAAATGCTTTTTGGGTCACAAACCGGGTTTGTGGCATCGGGCCTTCGACCGCGTCCACCAATAACAACACAGAATCCACCATGGTTAAAATCCGCTCGACTTCGCCACCAAAATCAGCGTGTCCCGGGGTATCCACGATATTTATGTGATAACCATTCCAGTCGATGGCGGTATTTTTCGCCAAAATGGTAATGCCGCGCTCTTTTTCCAGTTCATTTGAATCCATAACGCGGATAACTTTTTCACCGCGTGCACTTAACGTGCCAGATTGTTGCAGTAATTCATCCACCAGCGTGGTTTTGCCATGGTCAACGTGAGCGATAATTGCAATATTGCGTAAAGGTAACGACATGAGGTTTTTCCGTATAAATTAAAATGAAGACGCTAGTATAAGGTTTTATGGGGTAATTGTCATGCTGGTTTCTTTATTGAGCATGGCATAGGCGGAATGATTATGTATCGACTCAAAATTCTCGGATTCGACCGCAAAATTAAGGATCCTCGGGTCTTGATTAAGGCTGCCGGCAATATCCCTGACCAAATCTTCGACAAATTTAGGGTTAGAGTAGGCCTTTTCCGTGACATGTTTTTCATCGGCGCGTTTTAGCACACTATAAAGCTCACAAGAGGCTTGCGCTTCACAATATTCAATTAAATCTTCAAACCAGATATCCGGTTTGACATGGGCAATGATGCTCATATGGGAGCGCTGATTATGCGCGCCAAATTCAGAGATTTCTTTGGAGCAGGGGCAAAGGCTGGTGACCGGGACTACGACTTTCATGGTGATATATGGCGCGCCATGAAACCATTCGCCCAATAAGCTGACTTGATAATCCATGATGCCTTTTACTTTAGTCACCGGCGCTGCTTTTTCGATAAAAAAGGGAAACGTCATATCAATAAAACCTTGCTGCGCCTGCAAGCGATCGGTCATGGTTTTAAGTAATTCCGCAAAGGTATTCATATTTAAATGCTGATGCGTTTGTAACACTTCAAGAAACCGTGACATGTGCGTACCTCTGGCATTAAAGGCGAGATCGACAAACATATCCACGGTGGCAACACTCGGGGTTTGCCCATTGCGTGTAGCGACATAAATCGGATGACGTATGCCTTTCACCCCGACTTTATTAATGGGGATCTTGCGGTGATCATCACGGCCTTGGACATCTGCAATCGGAGTATGTTCAGTCATGGGCATGTCCCTCTTCGGTATAGCGTACGGCATTATTGTCACTTTCCCATACCGTAATGGCATTAAGCTTGGCATGGGAAAAGTTAAATAAGGGCAATAATTGTTGGTAAAACCACTGCGCAATATTCTCGGCAGTGGGACTTAAAGTATCAAAGGGAGGGACTTCATTAAGATGCGTATGATCTAATTTTTCTAACAGCACTTTGGTCGCGGTTTTCACGTCTTGAAAATCGATGGATATCCCAATTTCATTTAATTGAAACGCTTTAATTTCGACTTCCACTTTAAAGTTATGGCCATGCAGGCGTGCACAAATGCCAGGGTGCCCCGGGATAATATGTGCCGCAGAGAAATGGCCTATGGTTTTAATAGTGTAAGTCTTTTGTATCATAAGGTGCACCTAGAGTAAGCGATTTTTGTTTGTGTAAAAATGTGGAAATGCTGCGTAAAATCCCGGTGGTGTCTAAACCGTATTGGGCCAAGAGGGCTTCCGGGGTATCGTGTGGGGTAAATTCATCGGGTAAACCTAAATTTAATACTGAAGGCGTAAGTCCTGCTTGCAGTAGCGCTTGATTCACGCAACTGCCTGCGCCGCCGATTATGGCGTTTTCTTCCAAAGTCACTAAAGTGTCATGGGTTTTTGCACACGTCAGTAAAGTTTGCATATCTAAGGGTTTAATAAAACGCATGTTCACCACGGTGGCATCCAACACTTCTCCTGCGGCAAGTGCAAAAGGTAATAGCGTGCCAAAAGAGAGCAAGGCCAGGTCTTTGCCTTTGCGTACGATTTGGGCTTGGCCTATCGGTAAGGTTTGTAAGGTTTGCTCAATGGTTGCGCCTATGCCGGTGCCGCGCGGATACCGCACTGCAGCAGGGCCTGGATATTGAAAACCAGTCGTGAGCATGGCGCGGCATTCATTTTCATCACTGGGCGCCATAATAATCATATTGGGAATGCAGGCTAAAAAGCTTAAATCGAAGCTGCCATTGTGGGTGGGCGCATCGGCGCCGACTAACCCAGCCCGATCGAGCGCAAATAACACATCCAGATCTTGCAAAGCCACATCGTGAATAAGTTGATCATACGCGCGCTGTAAAAAGGTGGAATAAATCGCGACCACAGGTTTTAAGCCTTCACAGGCCATGCCGGCTGCCAAAGTGACGCTGTGTTGCTCGGCAATCCCAACATCAAAATACCGATCGGGAAATGCTTGGGCAAATTTCACCATGCCTGAGCCTTCACACATTGCAGGGGTGATGGCGACGAGTTGCGGGGCTTGCTGCGCCATATCGCACAGCCAATCGCCAAATATTTCAGAATAAGTCGGTTTTTTCACCCCTTTAGGCGCGGCGGGTTTTTGCTGCAAAAAGCCAGGGGAGACCGCATGATAGCCTATGGGGTCTTCCTCAGCTGGAGCATATCCTTTACCTTTTTTCGTGACCACATGTAATAGCTGCGGGCCTGTCAAAGGATAAATATTTTGTAAGGTTTTCACCAGCAGGGGTAAATCATGGCCATCAATAGGGCCGATGTAATTAAAGCCTAATTCTTCAAATAAAGTGCCTGGCACCATCATGCCTTTCATGTGTAATTCTGCGCGTTTGGCCAGTTCTTTCATGGATTTAGGCATCACGTTTAAGACTTTTTTGCTGCCTTCGCGCATGGAAATATAGGCTTTATTGGATAAAATCCGGGCAAAATAATTCGATAGGGCGCCGACATTTTCTGAAATCGACATGTCGTTGTCATTGAGCACGACCAGCATATTCGCGCGTATTGCGCCGGCATGATTTAAGGCCTCAAACGCCATGCCGGCGGTCATAGCGCCATCGCCAATAATCGCGGCGACTTTATGATCTTGTTTAAAATGTGCGCACGCAATCGCCATACCTAGCGCTGCGCTAATCGAGGTGCTGGAGTGACCGACGCCAAAGGTGTCGTAAATACTCTCACTGCGTTTAGGGAACGCCGATAAACCGCCTTTTTTGCGGATGGTGTGGATGTCCTGCCGCCGTCCAGTCAGGATTTTATGCGGATAGGCTTGATGGCCCACGTCCCAGACTAATTTATCAACCGGGGTATTAAACACATAATGAAGCGCGATAGTGAGTTCTATCGTACCTAAATTGGCAGAAAAATGGCCGCCCGAGCGATCCATACTGACCAGAAAAAACGCCCGCAATTCATGCGCCAAGACCAATAACTCGCTCGCATTCAACTGCCGTAACATTTCAGGCGATTGTATGGTATCGAGCAGCGGAAAAGTGGGGGTGGACGTCGTCATTAAGGCTTTCATTACCTAGTTTAAAATAGCGCAATATACCATAAATACTCGATTGCGTCTTCAGGTATTTGCCTGGCTTGTGAGTGGGATTACCCACATAAACTTGGCCTGGCTAAGCTATGTTTTTGACTTTCTCTCTAGGTTTGCTACGCTTAATACACTTCACTCTAAAATCCACAATAACAATAAAAAAGGCTACCATCATGACCCAAAAAACCGAACACAATTATGACGTTGATATTAAAAGAGAATTCAACGAGCTTAAAAAAAATCTTAATGATCTCAAGGATATCTATCTCACCCAGGCTTCAAAAGCTGCCCATAAAGTGCCTGAAGCCATCCAAGAAGGTGAAGAAAGGTTAATAGAAGCGGTAGAAATTCATCCGCTGAGCAGCATAGCCATTGCCGCTGCAGTGGGATTTATGATGGGCGCGATATTTGCTAAAAAATAAGTAGGTTATTTATGGATGAATTGCGCGTACTACCGAAACAATTTGCGGAAGTTATTTTTTTAAAAGTACTCCTCGCACTGGTATTTATTATTTCATTTATCCTACTTACTGTTGCCAGCGTCGCCGTATTTTTATATGTCGATCATTACCCCATGCATACCATTATTATATTCAGTCTAATGACCTGGATTTTGTTTTTGTTAATCATATGTGCCGTTTTGTACATTAAAGTCAGAAGTTTTAATCATACCAAAGCGGAAGTTCATGCCCTAATCAATAAAGAAGCCCTGACCTTTATCGCCTTACATACCGTTAATCACGTCTTACGCAAATGGCGTAAGACGAAATCATAAAATCCACATCGCTAATGTTGATTTTCCGTATAGATGAGATCCAAAAAGTACCTGTATTGCTAAATGAGGTGCACCGCATTTCGATGGATAAGGTAGAGCGCGTGGTGCAAGGCATTAAAGTATTGCATTGGCAAACCTTAAGTGCGTTTATGGAAGGGGGAAATATTAAAGTAACTAACTCCTGATCTTCATGTTCTTCGTTTTGTCTTTTTTTTATGCAAATCTAGCATAACTCTCTTATACTCTTTTGACCCGATGATAAGATTTCATGATAGAATTATTTTATTCTTAATATAGAAGAATTAAGCTGGCGAGCTTTTGGGCAGTGTGATAGGTTACTTAATATATAACAAGATTTTCCAATTGAGGTTGTTGAGCATGAATTTTTTCAAGCAGTTAGTGGTTTTAGAATTGACACAAGTAGCGCCGATAGTTGCAAGTACGAAAGAGACTGCATTGCAAGACATGCAAAAAAAATATTTAGACTTAAAATCAAGTTTAATCGCCAATAGTCCTACCTATTTTAATCAGCAGCGTGAAAAATTAAGACAAGAAGAAACAGCGGATAATGCTAAGGCGCAAACCCTCGAAGCATCAGCGCATACATTAGAGCAGGAATTGCAACGACTTCAGTCCACAACCCATACTGCCTCTGCCGCCGCTGAAGTTGAAAAGCCTAGCGTTGATGAGCAAGAATCTAAACCTCTAGATAAATCAGCCGAGCTTATGCAGAGAATCGAGCAAGCGCGCAAGCAAGCAGAATTATATCGCGGCCGTGTCGCTAAAGAGCTTATTGCAATTGCCGAAGTTGAAAAGCAAATCAACGATTTTTTAGCAGGGACGGGTAAAAAACTAACAGCCCGTGCTGCCGATAGTTTAGGCGAGTTAAGACAATTTATAGCCAAGGACACAAGATTTCCGCAAAGCTTTAGCGCATGGAATACGCTAACAATAAACGCGTTAACTATTCCAAAGTGCCCCCCCGCAGTGATGCAAAACATGCTGAACTTATTGCCGCAAATTAATAAATATGTCACAGAACTTGAAGGCGAGCGTTCCGATCTGGTTGCGCAATTTGAGAATAAACAAGCCACAGTCGATGCGAGCCTTGTTGCAAAAGAGCGTGCAGTGCAACTTGCTGAAGAAGAAGAAAAGGCCAAGAAATTAGCGCAAGTGCGTGCTGATAAAGAAGAAGCTGCAAAAAAATTGGCTCAAGAGCAAGCTACAGCGCAAACACTTGCAAAAAATATTGCCGAACAACAAGCCATACTAGTCAGTGCTGAAAATTCACGTATTTCACAGCGTCTTGTTGAAGAAGAAAAGTCAAAAAAAGAAAAAGAGCAAGAGATTCTGAAGCTGACAACTCAACTCGAGACTTTATCCGTAAGATTTGAAACCATGTCCAAAGTGCAATCCAAGGGTGGTCCAGCCCCTTCCGTAAGCAATCAAAATGCATTAATAGGAAAAAATAATGCAGCAGTTGATTTTTTAGGACTTTCAGCGTTTTGGAGCCCAGAGCGTGCACATTTAGTGGTTTTGCTATTTGATGAATTGCGGACACAAATGCGCGAAGCGCAAAAGCCTGGTGCGCACGCAACGCATACGAATGCAATAAATGTTATCAAGCCTTTGATCACTCAACTCATTGATTTTGATAAATCGCCTTTTGATGCAGTTCAAGCGCTAGAAAAACTTAAGCTTACGCATGTAACGCCCGCCGTGCGTACAGTGGCTCATTCATATATGTCGACATTAAGACATATGGGCATGGATTTTCAGAAGACTAACGATCCGCATTTAGCTCCAGGCTGTTCAGATAAAGACTTGCATCTGTTCGAATATTACAACCGTATTGCGGATTTATATTCCCCCCGGGGTGAGAATAGTATTTTTGTGACGGATACTACTTTAGCAGAAACATATAGAGCTCGAGCTACGCAGCTGGTTGAGAAAACGCATCTGGAACTTGAAAAAGATCCAAAAAATTGGAACAAGAAGGTAAGAGAGCGAAAAGATACCGTGGCTGCAAAAGGTCATGAGATGATTAAGGAAGATATTAGAAAATCTACGATAAAGCTAAGCCAAAAACCATTAGAAACCTTGCCGTCTTCGGTGAATAATAATAATTCAGAAAATTCCGTGGCAGTTAGCGGTGGTGCAACTGTGTTGAATGATATGAAAAATAAAGTGAACGGTACGGGGGGACACAGTACTTCTGGTAACCCAGCAGCTAATCAAGCCGCAGTATTAGAACAACAACCCTTTGTATCTACTATACAACTTAATCATAGTTAGGAATAAATCATGCCCGCTGATACACAAATTATCCTAAACCTCGAGCAGCAGCAGCGTTTAGCAAAGCACGCCGGTTTTTCTAGCGTATCCCAGTTAACACGCGCAGACATTATTGCTGCACTGAATGCGGCACTTAAAAAGTTATCGGGGTTTCATGAAGCCTTACAAAAGCAAGAGAATATTCAGGGCGAAAATTTATCGAAAGCGAACCAGCTGGCCATGCAAGCGTTAGCCAGGAAGCCTGTGAAAGCTAGAACCATGGAAGCCATGGAAGAGGCGATGGATGAGACGAATGAACTGCCTTTAGAGCAACAAATTAGCGATGTGCTCAGTGATGTCAATGATATTCTCGCTGCCCATCCTTCTTTAGAGGCCGATCTTTCACCTGAGCATCGTCCAGATTTTTTACATAAATTAACTGCTGAGCAACAAGCGTGGATATATAGTCAATTACCGCAAACATGTGCAAATTCGCCCTTAACACCAGCGTTAATTGCTGAAGCGTTGTACCGATTTTTTAATGATTATGGTCAGGCTAAGCAATTATTAAAGGATATTGAATTAGACCTTGCTAATCCTAAATCATACCGGTGGGCGCGTGAGAATCCGGCCCATAGAGTTAAACTAGAAAAAAAACAACTGGAATTACAGCACACGCGGGATTCATTATCCATCGCCGAAGCCATTCTACAATGCTTACCTCAAGTGGCAGCACAACTCGCGTTACTGCCGGTTGAGCGCTGGGTGCATCAAAGTTATCGTTTAAATCCAGATTTACCCGCTATGGATATGGGCGAAGAAAAAGCGGTTATCGCCGTACGCAATTACTTAAACCAAGTGCGGCAAGGTATTGCGGCTGACAGTAAACGTATTTCTCATTTGATTTATTTAATGCAACGCTATCCTTTAGTGGCAAAAGAAATTGCAAGTGCGAATGATGTGCTGGATAAGGTTTTGCCGATTAAGCATCAACAAGCGCTGATTAATCAATTGTTGCAATCCCCGCAAGGGTGGCTGGCTGCGTTACCTTGTCCACGCTTATCTGAAATCAGTTTTGAGGCCAATGAACCCACAGCTTACGCAATTGCGCGCGCAAAGATACAAAGGTATCTTGCGGATCATGATAAAACGAAAATCCAAGAAGCATGGTCATCTATTGCTTCGTCTGCAGGCTTAACGCGCTTCGTTTTAAAGCCTGAACAAACTGGTTTTTTTGCGCTAATAATATCATGGTGGCAATCTTCAAGAGCTTCTTGGCGCCCACAAACTATTCAGCAAAATTTAACCGCTGATATTTTATTAGCCACCGCAAAAAATCCTAACGCGCCATTAGGCGTGCGAGTAGCCATTAGAAACGCAATCTTAGGCCCCACACGTTGGGAGCAACGCCTAAATGACTGGGGAATTCGTGTAGGTTTAAGTGGAAAATTTACGCCCACTGAAAAATCAGAGCTCGCCATGCTGGATCTAAAAGCGCCTAAACCAGAAGTTAATCCTACCTTGGATTTAAAAGTCAAACCTTCACCTTCAGAGCGTGCGATTAAATCAAAATTCCAAGCAGAATTAATTGAATCCGCAACAAAACAGCGTTCTAACCGACAAGCCGCATTGGATAAATTAGATGCATCGACTGCACAAAAAATGCTCACAGAAGATGCGATAGAATCTTCTGAGAAAAGCTCCTCAGTCTTCGTGCCTAACTTTGGCAGCCACCGTTCAGGTCAATTACAAAGCAGTGCACCCTTGCAGGGTGGGAATTCAGGCCTTATGCAGGTCAATGGCGATGATGCCGATTTCATGAGCCAAGGCGGAGTGGGGGACGCTGACCTAAATGGCCTGACAATCCCTGAATGGGACGCAGAACAGGTGCCTAACCGTGATGCCAGCGCGCCAGAATTTCCTTATTTTAAAATCGCATTTAATGACAAAGGTGAGTTAACGCACCGATTAGTTTATGAAGACGATGCTGCGGGAGCGCCAGCGAAATGGCAAGATATCGTTGCCCTAAGCGCAAATGAGCCCGCAAAAGTCATTGCGCCATCTGAACTAGGTGGCTTCCGCTCCCACGTGCAGAATAAGACCCCGGTTCCTGATAGCAATTCATCTCATTCAGCAAGAGGCTTACCTGCTTCAGAAGATGGTGTGAGTGTAATTAAACTAAGCGAATATATCCCTCAGACCGCTCATGCGCAGGACGTTTATCAACCAGAACTTGTGATACCGCCTGCATCATTTGACACAAATTCAGTTGCTTCCCACAGCACGCCTAAGGGTTTGCCTGTTACTCCTTCAACGATCTTGACAAAATCCACCCGGACTATGCCTAATGATGAAAATCAATCTGTAAAACAAGCCCCAAAATGGCAATCCCCTCCGCCATCACCAGACAGGCCTAATAAGAAGCCTTTAGGTAATAATACTCAAGTAGTTAATGATGATCAGAAGAAACCTACAAATGCATTAATATTCTGATTGAGGATGTTAATATTGTAGGGTTATGTTTGAATCACGCCAACTTTAGACCGAACTCATTACGCCATCATGCGTTTAGGTACGCCAGTCGTTGACCGACCTTCGCCTCTGCAAATGCTTTTCAAGGTGACACGCAAGCAGGGAAGAGAAGCGCTTTACCTCTTTGTAAAGCTATTTCTTAATCACATTTGCTAGTTAACATTCAATTTAAGACGGCCAGCGGCTAGCGGCTAGCGGAGAAGGAGATAGGCTTGCCCCCTTTGTAAAGGGGGTCGGACGCTTCGTCCGGGGGGATTTTAGCGATCTTAATGCGCATAATGAATTTTATTAAAGCATAACACTTACAAAATTGAAATATGAGAGTATTGATGTAATAACAGAGATCCAAAAATCCCCCCGGACGAAGCGTCCGACCCCCTTTACAAAGGGGGCAAGCCTATCGTTCTCCCCGTTTCTGCGGCCAACCCCTTTCAAAAGCTGAGGGATCCCCAGTATGATAATAAAGTGGAGCTGTCATCGGCGCAAAGCACACCGGAGTTGTCACCCCGCAAAAACTGCGTCAACTGATCTTGATAGGAAACAATACTTTCACGCAGTTTTGTGTGGGGCCCGGTAGCAATTTAGCTAAAGGAATATGTTGAAGGCAAATATGCACTTAGGTAAATGCTAGTCAACAAATAATGTAAATTCTAGAAATCATAAAGCAGTTAACCGCCGCCAAGTATAAAATGTTTGAAAACTTGCTTGTAAGCGATATCTCACAAGATGATACAGGGATCTCCAATTGTGTCATTCATTTGACTATGCTAGGTTGTATTGCTTAGTCGTATTAAATGAGAAATAAGCCATGAGCCACATAACAGATAAAGACACTCTCCTCAAAGCCCTCAAAAAAACATTCATGCTTATAAAAAAATTAATTTAATTCCTATGGCACATAACGCACAAGCTGCTCAAAAGAATAAATAAAGGGGAAAAGCATGTTTAACAGATTATCAGCTAAAATATCAGCTCATACTCGCGGAGGAGCTGTGGGCCAAGAGCTTTTGAAATGCCTGCTAGAAATCGACAGAAATACAAGGGAACTAATATACCCTAAGCCAAAAAACGACTTCGAATTTGATGATTATAGTAGGCCAAATCATAAAGATAAGATAACTTCAGAGCCCCCGGTCTTTGGCGACGACGAGATCAAAATTCTATGTGATGCTATGGTGGGCAATAGTTCGGTAGATACACTTAATCTTAGCTTTAGAATAAGTACTGTAGGCGCGGCCTACTTAGCGAAACTTTTGGAACAAAATAGTGCGATAAGACAAATTCATTTTAGAAATAATCAGATGGATGATGAGGTTGTAAAGATAATCGCACAAGGTTTAATAAAAAGAAAAGAGAAACATAATAAATACAATACTAGCTTTGCCTTTAAAATTGATTTTCGGGGCAACCTGATTTCGGATGAAGGCGCAAAAGCTGTTGTGCAAATGCAAACAGAATACAGCAAGGTTAATCAGTCAATTAAAGTTTTTCTTAATAACAATCAGATTGGTAATAAAGGCGCAATGGCTATTGGAACCCTTTTGAAGGAAAAAAATACTAAAGGACTCATTCACCTTTCGGAGAACAAAATAGGTGTGGAAGGTATTAAAGCGCTTCTGAATACTGTTTATAATGAGCAATATAATGAGGTGAATTTTTTCCTTCAAGTACTCCTACAGGATAATGAAAGTGCCAACAATCTTGCGCACTGTTATAAAGAATTAGTTGCCTCAGCCTCGTTTCCAGAACATGCGATATTCAATTTGAGTTTTACTAGTTGCAGCATAGGTCTAGGTCTTCAAAATATTTTAGATATCTTATTTAATCAGCAAGAGGGTCCCAGGTTGAAACTTGATCTGAGTTTTAATCACTTGGGCTTGGAAGGCGCTAAAGTAATTGCTAAATTTATCGAATCCAACCCCAGGCTATGCGGCATTAATCTATCTTGCTGTGAAATGAGTGATGAAGGATTCAAGATTATTGCAAAAAGCTTAGAAAAAAATAACACACTAACAGAAATCAGCATTAATGGGCTTGATTATAAGTTAACGATGGAAGCACTCTTGGAAGTGTTGAAAAAGAACAAAACCCTGTATCTTTTCAAATTAACGCTAAGGAACAATGGAAATGAGGTGGATTGTCGGGCAGATGTTCAACGCTTATTAGATCGCAATCGAAATATTGTCCTTGCATTAGAAAAAAAAGAGACAAATGCTGCTCAAAATCAAAATTCAGTCTTTTCCATGGCTTATTTTCGACAGACGATTGCAAAGCTTGCACCCACATATCATCCCTTCTCTGCAGCTGGTTCATATCTTACTTCTTATATCCCTACTACAACATTTTTCTCATCTTTGCCTGGAAAATTGGTGGCATCAGTATCAACTAATACAGGACTATCTTCATTTTCGATAAGATCTAAGAAACGCGGATCTCAAGCGCCTCCTCGCGCTGATGCTCCCCAAACAAATCAAGAAAATCAAAGCAGTGTATTCAAAGGCACTTTAAATTATTTATATGCCGCAGGCGCAGGAACTATTGGGTTTTTCTCAAACCTGACTACCGATTTATTTTCGGCTAATACTGAGACTAATATTCCGACTCATCCTCCCACTTACCCCCCACTATCTGCAGAAGTCATAGTGAAACTCACCCAAGCCAGCGTCCATATTTCAGAAAACATGGCTTTACTTACCACATTAAAAGAAAAACAAGCCTCATTATCTGCAAGCATCAGCGCTTGGGAAGCGAAAGTCTCTCAAGATAAAATTATCCAAGCTGAACTTGAAGAAATTGCGCAAGAACCAGAAGTAAAATTTTATTACCTTATGATGAAAGCCATTTTAGAGCGCGCGTTAATGGCTTCCGTTGTGATTGCATCTAAGGAAGTAGCAAGTCAAGCCAGTTTAGCGGAATTATTTTTTGAAGGGATCTGTACGCTTGCAGGAGCGGCCTTCCCCAATGCACTGCCGGCTTTAGGCTTTATTAAAATGGCAGCAGCTCGATTGGACTCAACGCTGACTTACCGTCAAATGCTATGCCGTTTACGCTGGGTAGAATTAGCGGAAATTCCTGAATTTGCTGCGATGCTGGCACGGCGTTTAGCGCTTGCACAAAAGTCGCACATTGTTGCGGGGATTAGCCGCATGGAACACTCTGCGTGGGAAAACATCAAAGATGAATGTAGACTTTTCGCAGAAGAATTAAAGACAGGTGAAAAATTATCCGATGGCGAGCGACGCGCGCTATTAGAAGCTAAGGAAATATTTGAGTACCTGTTAAGCCATGATAAGCCGGATGATATGAGTTTAAGTGGGCGCGTTACTTTATTAATTCAACACATCGTGGGTACACAATACGTATATACACCGCCTGGAATAGTAAACAATTATTCCGAACAATCTGCGCCTATTGTGCCTGCATATTCAAGTGTCGCAAGAAAAGCGCTGGAAAAATGCCGACAAGAAATAGCAGACTTAAAAGCAGCACAAGAAGCTAATCAAAAAAGTAACCAGGAGCAAGCGCAACAACTGTATACATTACAGCATCAATTAGCAAAACTGCAAAGAGAAAGCGAGCTATCGAACGTGTCATTTGATAAGGGTGATGGCACGGTGAGTATGAAAAATATGATTATGATTAATACCACACAAGGCCCAGTCCCGCTTAAAACATTGATTGTATGGCTGCAAAAACAGATTGCAGACATGCAAGATGGCCTGGCGACCACTAATCAAGTGGTGGCACAGCTAGATAATAAGCAGGGTGTGAGCACGCGCAAGCAAGATGAGGTTAATACTCAAATGCGCAAGGAGTTGTTAGGGGGGGCCTCATTAATAGTTTAGTATCAATAGTAAGTCTTAATTAAAGACATAGTAAGTAATGGATATCAGCAGATGTCATTCAAGGCAAGCAAGACTTACCTTGAATGACGATTGAGGTTAACGAAGAAAAGCAGTAGCCCTAGCTTTTTCGATATTAAAGCTTCTCATGTTTTCAGGATCCACATTGGCAAGTCCTGTGTTGGGTATGGCCTTTTGGTACTTAGTCTGATCAGTAATCACGGTCGAGACTGCACTCATATTATAAGGACCATCTAAACTGTTGAATAACAAATCTCTAGCGACCATATCAGCAATCGTTTGCTCACTAAACCCATCAGCATCCTTTTGGGTACTAAGAGGGATGCTTTTTACCTTTCCTTTGTCATCAACTGGAAGTTCCCCTTTATCCGTGAGCTTGACGCGGGAAATTTTAAAGCCTACTACTTCTACTTCTTTGGTGCCGCCTTTGCCATCCTCTACCTTTACTTTACCATGCATCTCAACAATATATTTCTCATCCTTGTCTAGGGTCTTTAACCCTTTGATTTTACCAGTATTAAGAATAGCCGCGACTTTCCCATCACCTTTACAGGGCTTATTGAGATCATCGTGCATGACCAATTTACGCAAGCGATCTTTAACCGTCATATCGTCTTCAAATTTACCCGTTTCTGGATTGTTTCTAAAATTATTATTGATGATGGTTTGTTGGATAGTCTTTTTGGCGCTTCCTGTTCCTATGGCCACTTCGCGATGATATAAGGGTAGGGCTAAAGCTTGTTTTTGCTTCGCATCTTTGTCGTTGCCTCGTCGATCTTTAAGGGGGACTACAACAACATCAGGATCTACTTTCAATTTATCGGTAATTCCAAAAAAGCCGCTCTTGCCCTGTTTGCGTGACTCCAACTCCTGAAATGGCAAGTCTGAGTGATCCCGAAGAGCTTGCGTCCCAATGAGTTTATCTGTCTTTTCGTTTGAATAAAGATGTTTGACTTTAAGCTTCTCCTCCCACTTTTCTCTCTTTTGCGGATCTGTCTCAAAGTGGGCCAGTCCTTGTAACGCAGCAGTTTCAGCGTTTTTATCACCCGCAGACATAGCTTTTGCTAATTTAGACATTAGATCGAGTACGGTCGCTGTATCAGAATTAGTCACTAGAACACCGTTACTATCTTTGTAATGTTCTATTTGACTATCAATATTATTGGCTGCATCAGTAAGGGTTGAAGTGGCTATATCGGCATGTTGATCGTCAAAATATTTGAGTAATTCGTCAAGCTCGACTCTTGCTTGCCCCCCAGTACCCGTGCCGATTTGGGCACCTAAAGTAGTGATCGCTTCGGTTTGATCTGTAAGGGTTTGAACACTATTTTTAAATGTGCTTCCATTGATTTGCTGGGCTAGGTTTTTTTGCTCAGGGCTACCCGCGCTTAATGTGATAAGTGGAGTAGGGGTGGTTTGATAATCCGCATTCGTATATTCGATTGTTGCTTCAGAGGTGGTTTTATTTGCTATCCATTTGTTCAAGTGATCAAGATGGCTGGTGCCGCGTGATCCAAGATAGGTATAGTTTAAGGCTTCAATATGCTGGCGTTGAAGATCTATGGCGGTATCATCCATGGCATTAAGGTCAGCTTCATAATCCTTGTCAATGGCGACAGTATAGGTACCTGCTACGAAACCTGATAGTGTTTTTGATGCGTTAAGTTCTTCTTTTTCCTTGTCAATAGCTGCTTGAAGCTCATCTTTTTTAATATTAAGTTTGGAAAGATTGTTACTAAGGTCTTTACGGTCAAAGTGAATATATTCAATAGCAGCTGTTAATTGCTTTCTTTCTGTCTCGCTTAAAAAACCACCGGAGGGACAATTGTCCAGATAACTAGGCAGTCTGGGAAGAAAGGTACCAATATATTCTTCGGCAAATTTTTTCTTTCTTTCATCTGGGGTGAGTGATGGATCATAACCTAAGGTCAGTAATTCATTATCAGTTGGAATGTTTAAGCTGCCGATCGTGGGACCTTGCTTTTTCAAGGACCCTAAAAAACACCTGATCATGGCTTGTGCTTTATCAGGACCTAAGGTAACGGTCTTGATTTTAGGATCAGGATGGGTACGCACGTGCTCGACCAATGTTGTTTCGGCGTGTCCTTTTCCATCATTTGCTGCTGCTGAATTTATTTGCAGATCTTGTGCTTGTTGTTTAGCTCGCTCGAGTAAAGTATTCGTGGAATCGTCTGCTACTTGGGCTCTTGTTTGTGGAGTTACACCCCCCCCGGACGCTGCTGCAAGAATACGATTATTTTTTACAACATTCGGCAAGTCGGCAATTAGTCTAACGAGATCATCTGCGGCGATAGAAGTATGAGGCGTTGCGGCAAAAGAAGAAAGTGCGGCATTGGTGCCTTTAGCGGCCGTGTTAGCCGCTAGCTTTAAGGCTGCGGCTGCATTAGGATCCCCATCAGCAGGTAGTGTGCTCAATATTGTATTTACATCGCTCACAGGATCAGGGGTATTAGTAAGTACAAAGTTAGCTTGTTCATATGCGCGTATAGCCTTATGCTGCGCTATGATGGCAAATTCTGTCGCTACTCGGATTTTGGCGATAGCCGCGATATCGGCGGGCGTAGTTGCAGGATTAGCACTGGGATTGGGTAAGGAAGCCACAGTTGCCGCCGCCGCAGCAGCTTGGGCTGCGTATAGTTTTGCTTTTGCCAGGTAAGGCTCAACGGCTGCTCTGTCAGCCTCGATCGCTAATTTCTCGGCTTTCAATGAACGAGCGTCTGGATTACCAGCACTCGCCATGCCTGCATTAGCTTGAGATACTTGAGCCCTCAGTACCGCTACTTTATCGACAGATTTCATCGCGGTTTCAGCAGCATATAATTCTTCTATAAAACTTGCGCCGCTGCCTATACTGGTCGCATTTACTGTGGCATTCACAATGGTAGAGGCGTTTATCATTATAGATTTAGCTACATCATGGAAAGACCAAACGATTTGCCAGGCTTTTGATTTGGATTTTGATACACCATTGTTTTTTAAGGGCACTTTATTTCCTGACATGACTCACCTCATAAAATTAATAGCTAGAGAATAACGACCATCTTAAGTTGAATGACTAATAAAGTCAAGAGTCGTTTCGGCCTCTTATTTAGTTAATATAATGGATATTAGCTATAACCTACCAGCAAAGACTTAATTAGCATTTCCAAATAAGCGTGCGTAGTTTTAGCCGCAGCTTACGCAGTACTAAATAGTAACACATTGATTTTTAGAATATTTTATCTTACCATTGGAGTGGAGGGTTAATTTAAGTTAATTGTCTAATATTAAAAGGATATAGGTCAGTCAACATTGTAGTAAGATGAAAAGTCTTTTACAGAGAAATGATAAATTATGATGAAGTCTCTAACACAACTAAGTATGGAATTAAGCCTTTTTAGTTACCTATTAAGCTCTGTACGCACCCAAAAGGATGCGGAGCAGCAAATCCGCACATTAGTGACAGTAAAAGATAAATTTTTTATAAGTTTGGCACAAAATGCCTTACCTAAATTTAGGCTACATCTCGCACCCACTAAAGGTGATGAGGCGGGTCGTCTTACCCAGCGATTTTTACCCCGCGTGCAGATCAATGCGAGCATGCTGGAATATTATTTGCCAGATGTCACGCTGGCCATGCTGGCTCATTTTGAGGCCTTGCAGACTTTAGCCCATAGCGTGCAGACCGAAACGCAAATGTATACCCTGAGCCTTAAAATCATCCAAGCCGGTTGCGAAGCTGAAATGATAGATTTGCCCGCTGGTCTTTTTCAAAACCAAGCGGAGTTAGACCAAAAAAGATATTACATCGCCTTTGAAGTGCCGGGATTATTGCGCAAAATTCCTGCTAAGAAAAGAGACATTAAGTCACTCGCCAAGAAAATCAGCGCACTAAAAGCGACAGGATTAACCAGTACACAAATCGAAAGCCAGATTTTAACTGAATTAGGCATAAGCACCACAGCCGCCCTACAGAATGCCAATGCTGCTGCTTCATCCTCATCTTCACGTGCACCTGGATTACAAACCAGCCAATCTATAGAGGGGTATAAAGGAGTTTTGGCACCAAATTTTCCTCACCTCATTAAGCGCCCATGGACCTTACCTGCAATAGAGCAAGTCTTGGCATTAAGAAAAAAATTCTTCGCTGCGCTTGAACAAGAAAACGCAGACAGTAACAGTCAATTTCAGCAGGCGCTTAAGGCGGTTGCAGGTGAACTCACAGCGCCTGAACAGCAGTATATTTATAAGTTACTTTATCCCGAACATAAAAAAACAGATAAACCCATACCGTTAGAGCAGTGTATCGCCGATGCTGCCTTGCTGATCTTGCATCAGTATGAACCTTCGGCATATGGTGCGAGTAATTTTACTTTGCAGCAACTCGCACAAGAGTGTATCGCCTTAATTAAAACTGCCTACTTTATTAAAAAACATGTCAAGGTAGACTCGCTCATTAGCTTTACGACGGATCCTAATTGGGAAGCACGGAAAAATGAAGCTAAAAAAGTCTATTTTGAAGACATCTATAAAAACGATAGAGATCACATTAAGACAAATGCACATTGGACGGACTTAAGCAAATTAGAAGACAAGTTGGGGATTAAACGGTCTCAGACCGCAGCACAACTTGCTGAAGAACAAGCATTAAATGATGTTTCATGGCAATTATTAAATTTCCCAGAATTGGGCAAATTAATAGGTGCTGATGCTGAACTTAAAGTACTCAATGAGATGAGGTTAAAATTTTTTGCACCGGTAAGTGATTACTCTAATCACCATCAATTCAAACGCAATCTATTGGCTAAAAATGATCTGACTGCAATTTACCAAGCCCTAGCCGAAAAAATATTTCCCAATGTGGATAAAAAAGAAATCTCTACCCACCTGGAAAAGTATTTTTTCGATGCGTTGTTAATATTATTCTCCCGCTGCCAATTGGCAGAGAGTTTAACGCCGCCGTCTAACCTCCCTGAAACAGAAACCCTGTGTCTCAATATATTTAAAGCATGGCAATTCGTTCAAGACACGCTGCGCAGTAAAAAAATAGAGGCCAAGCACCATGACGATTATACCCAACCTATGATGGCGTTAGCGTTAAGGTTGCCGGGAAGTGTAGAGTTAATTCAACCCTTCACCTTGGAAAATGTAAAGGCCGCACTTGAGCTGGTTAAGATTAATCCGGGTAAAAATTCAGATGATCTTAAAAAGCTAATTCAAGAAGTCGGGAAAAAAAGCGTAAAAGAGTTGGTTTTACGCGAGCAAACTTTAAGTCTGCGTGAGCTTGGTATTGTGAATTTAAGTAAATCTGCAGCCATTAATAATGCCTTTGAGGTATATGAAGAATATAAACCTTTGGTCAAAACCTACAGTGAAATTCAGCAGGCGCGTGCAGGGGCTACGCTTTCAGTGATGAAGAAAAGTGCTAAAGGCAGAAGCTATACACTCGTTTATGAAGATGAAAGTGATGTTACACCGCTGCCTTATCTCGCAGGTGAAATCGCGCAAGCGGCATTGAAAACCAAGATGATTTTAAGAAAAATAGCAGGTAAACAAATTGATCCTAACACGCTTAAAACGGTTAAGGACTATTTATTTAAACTCTATTTATATTATAAAGATAAAGACAATCTACTCGAGTACTTAGACTTCTCTTTAGGGGATCAGTTTGTCGATGAAATGAAGCGAGATTTTATTGCGGTAGAAAAGCACAAAAGCCGTTTTGCACTTGCAATTGATCGCTATTATATTCCTGTTCTTTTAATTGAGCACTATATGCCGCAACACGCGCATAAAGCTAATTTTCTGCATCAAATGGATTTTAATGGTAAAAAAGAGCTACTGGATGCCTTGGTTCAAGCCTTAGTTGCCCTTAGAAAAGATGTGATAGTCAAGCAAAGTGCACGTTATTACGCACAAAGTTTGGTGGAGTATGTAAATAATATTTACCCAGGAAATGCGCAGCAACTGGAATGTTTCAAAAGCATGTGCAACGCCATACAGGTATTATCTGCTGATAATTATCTGCTTAACTATGATGAGAAAAATAAACTCTACCTTGGCCTATTAAATGACATGAATCAAGAACAGCTGGTGCTGGGTGATAATCCAACCATTAGCGACATGTGTCAGTATTATAATACATTACTGAGCCAAGGCGATGAAATTGGCCGTGAAGTTGTGACGCGCGCATTGACTGAGAAAGCGGCTGCGTTAAGTCAAGTCAGTCCTACGCGCTATAAGAAAATTGAAGCCAAAGTAAAACAAATTTTTAAAGCGTATGAAAATGAACCCGCCTTTAAAATAAATCTTAATAATTTAATCGCTATTTATGCCCAATATTGCGATGACAATCTAAAAGTAGAATCTTTAGAGCATTATGCTACGCAACTCTTTAAAGCCGGGGCGGATTTTGATGATTTCTATGTCACTTTAAGTGATGCCCATGAACTCATTAGCAAACAATTAGACAGAAAAGGAAATAGTGGGTTTGCACACACGTCTATTTTACAGCGTCAAGCCTTGCTAAAAGCTCAGTTACATCTAAATAATTTTATGCTGGTTCAAGACATTAGTTTTACGCAAGCGAGTATGCCTAGTTTAGCTGCAAACATTAATCAACTGTTTGAAATTTTTGATATGGACCGTTTTGTTAATATAGAAGATGAAGATGAAGCTAAAGTGGATGCTGAAATTGAGGTGATCCGTCATTTACTCGCGAGGTGTTTGTCTTTAGGCAAAAACATGACTGTTTTTATGAAGGAGATTTGCGAGCAACTTGCGCTTAACACACTCCAAGTGGATCTGGGTAGTTTCAAAACGATCTGGCAACACGATAAAAAAAATGCACACCTCCAGGCCTTACTGGAATGTTACCTTGAGTATGCTGTGGTTATCGGGGCTATCCCACAGGCTGAGCGCGTAGGCTTGCATTACCATGAGCGTTTACTTTTCGCCAAAGAATATGTGGCTCAAGCAATAAATTCAGATGATGCGCTGCTGCCGCGAAAAAATGAGTTATTTTTTGCAGCCTTTCACTACCCGGATGTAATGAAGGCGTGTCTTCCTGCGGAAATCGAACTGGTCTTAAACGAAATTAACGAAGCTTTTACACCTTATGCCCAAGAAGTATTATTTATAAAACTTCAGTTGATGCGTTTAGTGGATGATAGTATTTTAAACATTGCAGCGTTACAAGTGTTATATACCAATAAACCAGACGACACGCAGGCAGATTTTTATCAGCAATCCCTTAAAGAGCAAGTGGCACTTCATCGCGCAGGATTTGTATTGGTTGAAGAAAGTAATATCCCCACAGCAGCTAAAGTGCGTATTCAAAAAGCACTACTTGCTAAACTACAAAAATTCGTAGAAAAAAGTGAGAAAAGCGATAGTGCATTGAAACCAGAGGACGTCAGCTCTCTCTATAGTTTATGTAACAATGTAGGCTTACCTGTCTATCAAGTGCTGGCCTTTAACGACGAAACCGATCGCACCTTCAGTAATTATGACGTTAACAATAATCATTATACCCATGAAAATTTAGTGGGTAATAATGCCATCACCACTGAATGGGCAAAAGAAGTGGATGATCTTAACTATCAAAGAATTGGTTATATTTACGACGTTTCGGGTAAAAATGTGTTAGTCGATGCTAAAAAATTAATGGAAAATGGTGCTAAATATGCACAATATCGTCCCCAATATTTAAAGCTAGTGTATAAGATTGACGCTTTGGTTGCTGCAAATACTACCCGCAGTCAATGGCATGAAGCCTATTATGATGTGTTTAAGACCTTGATGCCGATGATGAGCTACATGTATACCCATTCGGGACTGGGTGAATTTCATATCCAGTTAGAAAGTGCAAGTGATAAAGCAAATGGGTTAGGTGTCGTATATACGCCCGAAAATATCTACTCTTTACGCAGGGATAAAATTAAAAGTCCATTAGCAGCCATGCAGGGCACGGTTGCTGTCAGTTACAAAGCCGGCCCCCAAGGTTACCGTATTAACTTTATGGTCCAGTCTGGAAATGAATTTTATATTGATTATGCCCGGCTGACCCTGTTTTATAATATATTTGCAAAATACCCTAACTATAAAATAATATTGCATGCAGAGCAGGCAGACGAAGAAACCATAACTGCAGCACTTCATAAACAAATCGATGTATTAAAAGGCGCTGATCATTGTTATTTAGCCTTTAATCCTCACACCCCGCAAATTCCAATAGAAACGGATGTGCTGGCTAAACTTAAAGAAGTCAATAAAGACCCTAATGGTGTTTATTGCATGGATAATTATAATGGCTTGTCTAGCCATCGTCGTTTTGTGGAATCTTGGTTAACACTGATGAATTCCGATGTGTTTTTATTTTCACCAGTGTGCTTAAAGTATTACGCTAAAATTTTTAATTGCACAATCGATAAAAAAGAAGACTTACCTTATGCATTGTTTCAGTTTTCGCGCTCAGCAGTAAAATCTGATTTTCAGAATAAAATATTTATGGTGATGGGCAATTATCTCCAGGGAAATGCCACTGAGCAAGCGTGTTTACAACAAATCATTACACTTAAAGACAATGATTTCGAGGGGCAATTCTTGCCATGGTTTAGTCTATGTCACTTAAGGCTTGAGGAGTTAAACAAACATAATCCGCTTAAAACAGAAATTGAAACTTTGATTGGACCGTTGTCTGATTTTGCTGAAATTTATGCCGATCAATACTTACGCACCTATATTAATCAAATAGGTAATGACAAAGAGAAAATCAGCTTAACCCTAGTTAATTTCTTTGCACATCACCCTGGTCTTGAATATGCTAAAACCTTTTTCAAGTTACAAAAAGACACGGCTTTAAGCAAAGAGCAGCTTTTTGCTTTAATGACGGCTTGTGCGGCAACGCAAGCGTTTGCCGGCAAACAAAAACTCAATGCCGAACAGATGCAATTTATTTTTGTGCAGGCCCTGCACTATCCTGGCCTATTATTTGATTTGGTTCAAATGAATAAATCATACTCTCACCTTGAAGCAGCGCATAAGATTTTAAATGATGAATTTAAATCGGTAGGTTTATCTTTGCACCGGATAACACCCGGGCAATGTGCTGTCATCGAGCAAGAGTTACTTAAATCGTTATGCCTCAACCCGCATTATAAAGAGGAAGTATTAACCGAGTTAGGCTTATATAAGCGGCGATTTACTGACAAACCAGCAGGCTTGCGCAGCAGGCAATTACGTGATGAATTATTAGCAATCCATTATAAATATAATCAAGCGTTAGGTGAATTTTTTAATTCAATAAAAACCCCACAAATTCCCTATGAAACCTATCAGCACATACTCAAAGTAGATATAGCCACCCAAAAATTCTGCAATACTCATGGGATCACTGGCGAGGCGGTGCGTGATGTGTTCTTAATGCTGTTGCATAGTTTAACGTATTATCCTGCAAGCAAAAGTATTGCAGTGGTAATGGGCAGTGAAACTGTAGTGACTGCGCAGGCCATACAACAGGTTTCAAGTGGCTATGCCCATTTTATGAGGCGTCATCAGTCATTTTCCATGAAGTGGTTTGAGAAGCAATTATCGCAGTTACCCGCGCTAAAAGGGCTGACTCGACGTGATCAAATTGCATTGAAAAATAGAATCGTTGAACTGCAACGGTTGTATGATGATAACAGTGTGAGTGATGAAGTCATTGAAAACTTTTTCAGAACGATAGCGTCTGGATACGTTGCGCAAGTGAATAAATATACCGATCTTTATCATTTGGGTATTTTTCTTGCAAAAGACGGCAAAAATGGCTTATTTAAGACAGTTGCGAAAAGTGTGCTGGCGCACAATAATGCGCAAACAAAACACCCCTTGTTATGCATATTCAACTGCATTAAGCAGAACAACTTTTTAACTGAAAAAGAAAAGCAGGCGTTATATGCCGTTGCAGTAGACAGGTATCAAAAATATGGTGCAGGACAAGACAGTGGTATTAGCGGTATCGCTCAGCTTGATACCAGTTATCACTGGTTATTGTTATTGAATCAAACCGAGCTGATTTATAAATACCGAAAAATGATAGGTGCTCAATTCGCGGCCAAAGGTATTCACTTATCCAAGTCTGAATTAGAAACCTTGCATCAATTGCCAGTAGGGCGTATTGCCTCACGGAGTAAAGACACCTCCAGCATGACTGATCAGACCATTTTTGAAAAATTAATTACGATCTTCAATGAAAAGGTTAATCTTGATCAGTTGCTAAAGGTATTAAGCACCTATACTGTGGTTGCAAGTGAATACTTAAAAACAAATAATTTAGCAAGTAGCGCACATTTGCATTTAGTGCAGTGCGATAAAAAGGTAAACGATTATCTTAAAACCCATGCTCCCCATCAATCCTTACATCGAATGTTATTTTTTATTGCGTTATATGATGACGCATTCTTTTTAAAGGATCTCACTAAAGCGAGTATTTGTGAAAGGTTTAATGCATTGCAACAATTACAGCAGTTTAAAATCAATCCTAAAATTATGGAGCATGGTTTAGATAAGCTCTCACAAGACTTAAGAATTCCGTTTGAAAAAATCATCGCTGATCCTCGTTTAAAAGCACTCATAGACATTTACTGTGATGATGAACTGCGCCCGGTCCTCATCCAGTTTCGCAAGAAAATGCCTGTGGATCACATGCAGCAGCTGGCCTCTATTCAACCCTATTACCATGCGGTCACTGCGTATGAGCACGTGTTAGATAAGAAAGCGTACACGAGTGTGCGCAAGGAATATTTTGAATTATTATTATGTGCTCCACAATTTGAAAAGATTGTGGAAAAAATGGAGGATATTTCTGCTTTAAAGGCGCGATTGTCTGAGCTGGAAAAATTTATAAATGATCACGTCTCACATCTTGAAATCAGCTCACTGGATAAGTATTATTTAGTGTATTTGTTATGGAAACAAAATTCCCCCATTACCGTACTTTCGACCTCTCATCACAGCGAAAGGGTTGAAGATAGATTTGAAGATTTTATTGTTTTAGGGGCTATGCATGCTGTCAGGCCACAAGTGATGAAACAATCCGGCGATCAAGTCATACGATTACGCAAGATAGCTAAAACAGTACATTTGAGTCATTTTGATCCTATGACCAAAGAAGCGCTGTATGCAGCGATTATCGATAATGCTAGCAAATTTAACGAGACGGATGATTTATTTACAATTTGTGAAAAGGCGGGTCAAAAATCCGCCTTTGAAAAGGCCAAACAGACTGCCGAATTACAAATGGTCACTACCGCTGACATTGATAAACGTGCTATGCAGCAGGCGACACTTGCGTTAGAAGATTATATGGATGGAAGACGTGCTGAATTTCTGGCGCAAGATCCAGAACTTCAGGTGATTGCTTACGCCCGCATGCAATGGGCGTATTTTAAATATCCAAATAGTGTACAAGGCGTGCTGGATTGTACCAAAAATAATTTAGATGAAGCTTTGGCAATAAAATTATTTGAACGCATCATGAGTGCAGATTATGAAGTATCAAAATTTATCAATAATGTTTTTGATCTAAATAAAGGTAAAAAATTAAAAAAACTCACTAAACAGTTATTTGAAATTGAACTGGCGTTCCCGGGAATTTTAGATAGTTTTTATGCAAATAATGAAGATTATTTACGTGATTTGAATGACGATGCATTAAGATTAGATAGTCTTTGCACCGTGGTAAAGTTAATTGAAATGTTGGTAGATCTCGAGGATCCTAAATCATTATTACGTGCTGAAAAACAGCAAAGTGATATAGAAACTATCTTAGCCTGCCAAATGGTCAATGATGAGTTTTATACCACTGCGAAAGAGATTTTAATACTGGATAAAGTAAAACCAAATGAAGAATGGCAAAAACTTATCCCCGCACTGATGTCAAGTTATGCAAAACATCCCGTTTGGGTATCTGGAGTGATAGCGTCTAATACAAAGTATTACCTGGAAAATCCGCATGCCTGCGCACACCATATCATTAACGTGATTAAACGATTAGATGAAATCCAACATATATCGCCATTAAGTCCTTATTTAATCACACTCTGTCTTAATAACCCGATGTTTTTAGATACATTGTCAGATGAACGGGCAATACGTCAAATCGAGCATGCGCAGTCACGTATTAAATTATTTATGAAGAAGTTTGGCGTTGAGTTTGGACAATTAACCCCCTCTCTATTATTTTGTTGTCAATTTACTCATGTCGATACGCAAGATGCCCTGATTAATAGGTTTGCGACTTTGGCAAAAGACGATAAACAATTTCCAAATAAATTGACGCATTTAAAATTACATTTAATGACCTTGCAGCGCAGTCACCTAAACGTTGAAGAAAAGCGTAAACTATCCGAAGATTTGTTGGCTAAATTTTGCAGTGCCTCTGATCAATTTTTAAAATATAATCCTGAATTATCAGCGAGTGTAAAATTGGCCAGCCATCCCTATACACTTTGTTTCAATATGGAAAAGACAGATCAATTCAGAGATCCTAAAGCGGTGATTAAATTTTTTCTGAATAAATTAAATACGCTTAAGTGGGGTGCTAATTATAAGGGTTTATCATTTGATGCGGTGTTGTACCCGGATCAAGCACAAATATCGGATAATCGCCTCATTATTCCCGCATGTAAAGTAAAAGTGGACGATGGCTTTGCCACCGCGATTAAAGTCACCGTAGATCATACTTCTATAGATATTAATGCCGGTATATTATATGCGCCGAAAGATAAACTACCGCTTTATATAAAGGAGGGGGGAAGTACGGATCCTTATGAACTCACTTTGGATGTGGAAGAAAAAGACGGTAAATTTAATGTTAAAGTTTCGGGCCCTTCTGTGGTGTGCATGCAAACCATGGCGATTTTAACCGCATATGATACCTTTATCGCACAGTTTATGGCTAGATCACCGGGTATCAATTACTTGGCTTTAGGGTCATTTAAAGCACAAAATGTGAGTTATTTTACCGATCTCAATAATGATTCTAAGGTGGTTTATCACGATAAGGCAAAATGGCGTGCGCATAATGTCGCTTTGTTTAATTATAATGCACTCATCTCTAAGCTTACGAATGTTAACGATATTTTTCGTGGGCGGGAAAAAGATGAGTTATTAAAATTAAATTATGCCTGTCGCTTATTTAATGATGCGGTAACACTGCATACCCAAGGATCTGAAGAACTAAAAGATAGTTTATTTGTTGGCACCGGTGCTTATATCCATACCCTGCAAGGGGTGAATGAGGCCTCATTACCTGTGCCCTTGCAAGCAACGCTTGCCGGCTTAATGGCCTTTAATTCATTTACTCAATTCCAACACGGCTTATTCAGTGGGCAAAATTTACAGCTTATCGCGTCTATTTTTTGCGTAGGTTTTGAGATGGGCACGGATAATATTGCGACCCTACTCACAAAATACCGTAATACGCATACGGGTATGCAATCTGAATTTACTGTGGCGTTATATCAAGAATTAAATGGGGTGTTGCGCGGTGAAATCGATGTTCAAAACTTGTTTAAACACTTGGAAAATTTGAGTGTCTTACCGTGTGCGCATCCTCAGGAAAAAGCGGCCTTAATTAAACAAATGAAAGTGATAGAATCTAACACCCATAAATATTTTACCGCAGCACGGATGCGACATTATTGCGTGATTTTAGCGTTACCTTATGAAGAAGATGAACCTTTGCAGCACTTGCTTCTACGTGCGCATTCCAAAATTAATTATACTATCAACCAAAGCACATTCCTCACTGCCTTGCAGGATTTTGCGAGTTTTAGAGTAACCCCCGATGAATTTAAATCCATTTATCATCGCTGCAAACGTGTGAAAACAGATAAAAACCCTGCATTATCCATTAAGTCCGCTTTAGCGCAAAAAGTTAAACCTACGCTTATGGTGCAAAAATTAACAGAATTATTGGCGTTTCTTAATATTAAACTGACCCAAGAAGTCAAGGATCTGGATGGTTTTCAAGATACGATGCATGATTTATTACAAATAAAACACCCCTTCGGAGCGGAATTAGTAAAGAAATTTACAGTGCCAGGTGAGCTTGAATTAGCCACCTTAAGTGATTTTGATAGCCATAATCTTAATAATCATGCGATGAAAAACTTTATGACTACGGATCCTAAGCAGCACGTAGAACTTAAAAAACAAATCAATAATTGGTTATATCTTTATGAGAGCATGCAACAGTTAGCGCTTTATGAAAATGAAAAAGACGTGCCACAAATCGAGCGCACCTTAGAGTTAGCGCATATTGATTATCAAGAACGCGAATGGGTATTAAATGCAGTCGGCGCTGCAGCCGTACTCCGTGATGCAGACTCAGCTTCGAGTACCCATAGGAGCTCGAGCAGTGTGACTGTATCATTAATTAAATAATCATTAATGATTTGTAGGCTCGTTATCAACATTAATGCTCAGAAATCATGCTAGCCCTGCGCGGCAGAACCTAGCTATGTTATACTCTACGATCGACAAGTAAATAGATCTAAGTTATGAACCGGAAACCCCAAGTACGCCACCATTTTCCGCCTGCCATTTGGGCGCGTGGGGTCGCTTATGCTAAAGAGCATAGAGTCAAGCCGATTCAATGTGAATACAGTGCGAAAGAATCAGTGTTTAATGCAGAAGTCAGTGGTTCCTTGCATGTCCCTTATGAAGTTGAAATTCATCTTGTATTGCAAAAACATTACACCGCCATCCAATCAGAATGTACCTGCCCCATGCGACGCGATTGTAAACATGTGGCTGCGGTGTTATTTATCCTCGAATCTGAAAATAGACTTTTGGGACCATTGCCATTAAGTGCAAAAGAAATTTTAAATTATTTTTCGCAATTGCCACAAGACAATAATATTGCGTGGCACAAGTGGCGTAAGTCTTTTAAAAATTTAACAGAAAAATCGATTAGCTATAATACGCCGCACGCCATGTCATCGTCCGAAGAATTACTGATTTATATTTTATCGCCGTCGAAAAAAGGCGCGAATCAAATCGTATTGCAAGTCAAATCATCACGTGTGTTAAAAAAAGGTGATTTAGGATTAGCAAAGGCCTTCACTTTGCAAAAACGTATTCAAGAAAAGCTTAACCACGTTGATAGAGTGTTGTTAGCCAAATTATTAGGACTAAAAGAATTAGGCACGCAAGGTTATTATGATGAGAGTCTTTTTCCGCTTGCAGAGAATGAACACGCTGAATTGTTACCGCAGCTCTTATCTACAGGACGTTGTTATTGGCAAAAAGCAGGACCAGGTTTGGCGCCGTTACATTTTTATGAACAGGGCTCAGGCACCTTTTCATGGCAATTTGATGAGCATTTGATGCAATCCTTACAATGCCAAGTAGAAGGGGAGTTTGTTGAGTTATATCAAATCGCAGATCGTTTATGCTATATCGATAAAAGCAATGTGCGTTTAGGATTTTTACAATCTCCCATTCCGATGAATCAGATCACTGAATGGTTACAAATGCCTAAAATTCCGCCGGATCAAATTAATGAGGCGCAGCTCGCGTTATCTGAGTGGGCCCATCATACAAAAATCCACTTGCCTGCCTTACAATCCCTCGAGACGATTAAAGAAAAAACCTTGCCTGTCACGCCTTTATTGCATTTTTATTCGGAAGAAGATGTGTGGCAGGAGGGCGAATTTGAGGTGGAGATCCGCGCTAATCTTTATTTTTGTTACGGATCGCAACACATCAACTGGTATGATCGCGAAGAAGAAGTCTATACCAAAATTGATCATGAGCTGATTAAGACACCGCGGGACGCTGACAATGAAGAACAATGCATTGATCGTTTATTAACCTACGGGCTAAGTCCAAAATTGCAACCGGCATCGCTAGTGGACGAACACCTGTATGATTTTGTATTTAATCATTTTGATATGGAAAAAGTGAATCAATTTTTTCTCCATGACGTACTCGCCCTGCGCGCTGATGGCTGGCAAGTGACCTTTGCAGAAGATTTTCCTATTCAAACCGTTTATGAAGATTTGCCCTGGTATGCCGAGTTAAGCCCCACGCAAGAAAATCATTGGTTTGATTTTGAAATGGGTGTTGAAGTTGATGGTAAAAAAGTTAATTTGTTGCCTGCACTGCTTGAATATATCCACGCCCATAATATTACCGGCCCCCTCAGTCATAAAGATATTTTAATCCCGGTGTCACGGGTAGGCCAAGTGCAAATGAGCACCACGCGTTTTAATAGTATTTTAATGACTTTATTTGAGCTGTATGGCACGGGGCTTAATCATGATCATTTAACCTTGACTAAGCAGCGTGCGGCATTTTTATTAGACATGCAACATGCCTTATCGATTAGTGCATCGCGTTGGATAGGCTGGGAAAAATTAGCACATCTGGCCAAAGTCATTACCACGACGCGCATCGAGACTGTACCCATTCCCGATAATTTTGCAGGCGAGCTGCGCGACTATCAGCATGCAGGCTTAAATTGGTTACAATTTTTGCGGGAGCATGATTTAGGCGGGGTATTAGCCGATGACATGGGATTAGGTAAAACCATACAGACCCTCGTGCACTTGCAAGTTGAAAAAAATGCGGGACGTTTAATCAAACCTAGTTTAATCGTGTGCCCGACCAGTTTGCTCCATAATTGGCAACAAGAAATTGAGCGCTTTACCCCAGAGTTAAAATGCATTGTATTTCATGGCACGGATCGCATGCGGCATGTGGAATCGCTGCACTGCGATATTATTATCACCAGTTATGCTTTAGTGTTACAAGATAAAGCCTTGTGGGCGCGGCATGCGTTGTATTATGTGGTGTTAGATGAGGCGCAAGCCATTAAAAATCCGCGTAGCCGCAGCAGTCTGGTGATTCAACAATTAAATGCGCAGCACCGTTTATGTTTAACCGGTACGCCTATGGAGAATCATCTCGGTGATTTATGGAGTTTGTTCCATTTCTTAATGCCGGGTTTTTTAGGCACGCAGCAGCAATTTAATATTGCTTTTCGTACCCCTATTGAGAAGCGAAATGATGATAAGCAGCGTGCACTACTGGTGCAACGCACTAAGCCGTTTATTTTGCGCCGCACCAAAGCAGCGGTTGCGCAAGAATTACCCAGTAAAATTACCATGATCCAGTCTATCGAACTCTCACAACCGCAGCGTGATTTATATGAATCGATACGGCTGGCACTGGAGCATAAAGTCCGGCAAGCCATCGATGCTAAGGGTTTTGGGTCCAGTCAAATTGTGATCCTTGATGCACTGTTGAAACTGCGTCAAGTGTGTTGCGATCCGAGAGTCATGCATTTAACGCAAGCCGCGACGATTACCGAGCCCGTGAAATTAAATTGGTTGCTGGACACCCTGCCCAATTTATTAGAAGAGGGGCGACGGATTTTATTATTTTCTACCTTTAAAACCGTGTTAATGAATATTGCGCAGACTTTGCAAGAGCACAGAATTCGATTTTCGCTGTTAACGGGCGATACTAAAGACAGAAAAGCGCAAATTGCGGCGTTTCAAAATAAACAAGTGCCCTTATTTTTAATTAGTTTGAAAGCAGGTGGGGTGGGTTTAAATTTAACTGCGGCGGATACGGTGATCCATTATGATCCATGGTGGAATCCTGCCGCTGAAGCGCAAGCAACCGATCGTGCCCATCGCATAGGTCAAGATAAAACAGTATTTGTTTATAAACTCATCACAAAAAATACCGTAGAAGAGAAAATGCTGCAATTGCAAGAGAAAAAAGCGGAATTACTCGCGAGTATTTTGTCTGATGAAGCAGGTAAGGCTTATACGTTAGATCCCGACGTGGTGTTTTCGTTGTTGCAGTAGTGAAGTCAATTCAAAGATCGTAAAATCCCCCCGACGAAGCGTCGGCCCCCTTTACAAAGGGGGCAATTATACTCTTTACTATCGATGGAATTTGCCCCCTTTGTAAAGGGGGCCGACGCTTCGTCGGGGGGATTTTTAGCGGAGCGAGGATTTTAGCGGAACTCAAACGTTAATAAGTACTAAAATCAAAACCTATAACATCAATTTCGATAACCGGATATCCATATCCAAATCATTTTGTAGAAATTCAGATTGGGCTAACCAGGTTCTTTCAGGATAATACACAAACACCAAACTGCCGCCCTTAATGGTATTAATCAATTCACGATTAACGGCTTCACTGACTGCAGGACAACCGTGGCTGCGGCCCAATCGGCCGTGTTTGCGGATAAAATCAGGCGTTACATAATCGGCACCGTGGATAACAATGGCACGTGGTTTTGCTAAATGATTAATGCCTTCTTCTAGGCCGTCTAAGCGCAAGGAATAACCGTTACGGCCATAATAGGGCTCTTCCGTGATGAATAAACCTAGGCTGGATTGATGGCTCTCAGGCGTATTAGAGAACTTTCTGGCGTATAATTCACCACTGCCCTGGCCATGAGAAACCAATTCTTCATAAAGTAATTCACCGTATTCTAGATCTAACACCCACAAGCGGGGTTTATTTGAAGGTTTGCTGTAATCAATTACAGTAAAAAGCGTACTGTCGGTCAAGCCCGCGGCTTGGGCGTTATTAAATGCAGTCAGGGCTTTTTTAAGTACAGGTTTTTCTAAATGACGGGTTTGCGAAACTAATTCTTTAATGAGAAGCTCATCGGTATAATCCGCAGAAGCAGGCGCTATAAAAAGCACAGTAATCATCAATGCGAGGCATCGTAAAAATAATTGTTGCATCATGCGTTCCTTTTGCGTGTCCTTAATTCAGTTGATTATGTAAGTCATTGAAAAAAATGTATAAAAGTAATAATCGTTTAACCATTATAAGCAAAAACTGGAAAAAAAGAAAGGAAATGCCCTATAAATAGGCAAAGAATATGCCAAAAAATATGAATAATCCTGTAATATTATTCGCCTGAAAAGCCTCAAAACACTCCAAAGCGGTATGAGCGCGCACCTTAAGCATTTGATAAGTTGTCCATAAGATTGCCATCATTAACCCTAGAAAAAAAAGATAATTTAACCCTGCCGCTAGCCCAAGCGTGAACAATCCAGCAAAAAATAACCCATAACAGAGCCCTGTAAAATGCAGGGAATAGGACCCAAATAATATCGCCGTAGATTTAAGGCCTATTTTAAGATCATCTTGTTTATCCACCATAGCGTATAAGGTATCGTAAGCCAGTGTCCAAAACAGGCAACTGATAAAAAGTAACCAGGCACTGGCAGGCAACTCATTTAAGCTGGCACTGTAAGCCAGCAGGACACCGGCATTAAACACGATTCCTAAAATAAACTGCGGCCCTTGCGTGACGCGTTTACACCAGGGATAAAGCAGGGTTAATCCTGCCACGCATAGTGCTAGGTATAAGGTCAAGGTATTTAATTGTAAGACCAAAAAAAGTGCAATCAGCATTAAGAGGATAAATACCCCTAAAGCATGTTGGGAGGATAAGGTGCCTGATGCGAGCGGCCGCATTTTAGTGCGCGTCACTTGTTTGTCAAATTTTTGATCAATCATATCATTCACGACACATCCTGCGGTGCGCATGATAAAGGTGCCCAGCAGAAAAATAAGTAGTAATTTCATACTCGGGATCCCGTCATGGGCTAACCACAATGCAAACAGCACAGGATAAAGCGCAAGCAAGGTCCCTATGGGTTTATCAAGGCGCATGAGACGGATATAGGCGTTAAGCGTAGTATTCATCTTTATTTCAACAACGGGTGCAAATAAGGCCAGACATTATCGAGCATCTTTACTTGGGCATCACTGCTGGGGTGGGTATTATCGTATTGCATGTATTGAATAGTGCCGCCGACACCTTCGAGTAAAAAAGGCACTAAACTCATGCTATATTCAGTCGCAAGTTCAGGGTAAATAAGTTTAAACCCTTCTGTGTAACGTGCACCATAATTAGGGGGCAGTTGCATACCAAGCAATAAGACTTGCGCATTATTTTTTTGCACCAGCGTTATCATTTGACGGAGATTGTTTTTAATGTGAGCCAGCGGCAAACCTTGCAAACCATCGTTACCGCCTAATTCAATTAATACTAATTGTGCGCCGTGTTGCGACAAATAGCGCGGTAACTCAGCTAAACCTGCAGCCGTGGTGAGTCCTGAAATGCTCTCGTTAATCACAAGCACACCCGGAGCTTCTGCATGTAAGCGTTGGGTTAATAAACTTACCCAGCCTTCATTTTGATTAATGCCGTAGGCAGTGGATAAACTATCGCCTATAATCAATATTTTTTTCACCTCTGCATGGGCAGAATTGAGCGATAAACACATTATAATTAGGACAACAAGAAATGGACGCATCGGATACTCCGTTAATTCAAGCCACGGGCCTGGGAAAACAAGTGCTCACGCCGACGGGCGTGCTGACCATCTTAAATGATATTAACTTGCGCATCAATGCAGGCGTATCCATGGCGATTATGGGCTCATCAGGATCAGGTAAATCCACATTATTAAGTTTATTAGCCGGTTTAGATATTCCAAGTCACGGCGAGGTCAGTTTGCACGGTCATAGGCTTAATACTTTGGATGAAGATGAGCGCGCAAAAGTGCGTAAGAATCATGTGGGGTTTGTGTTCCAACAATTTCATTTATTACCAGCGTTTACTGCGTTGGAAAACGTATTATTACCGCTGGAATTAAAAGGCATGCCGAATGCGCGCGAGCAGGCACAATTATGGTTAAATCGCGTGGGTTTAAGCAAGCGTATGCAACATACGCCTAGGCAACTCTCCGGAGGCGAGCAGCAACGGGTTGCAATTGCACGTGCGTTTGCAGTGCGCCCCAGTGTCATTTTTGCAGATGAGCCGACAGGCAGTCTCGATGCCCATACCAGCTGGAAAATCATAGAACTTATTTTTGAAACCCAACGCGAAGAAAATACCACCTTGGTATTGGTCACCCACGATGAATCTTTAGCCAAATTGTGTGCAAGACGCATGTTGTTAGAGGCAGGCGATGCTAAAGGACAGCTGGAATGAAACAAAGTCTTTGGTTAATATTACATTTTTTTCGTTACCAGTGGCGCGAGCGTTTATTGCTCACCTTGGGCTTGGCGATAGTTCTCGGCGTAGGCCTACTCGCGAGCGTGAATTTTTTTGCCAGCAGCACCCAGCTTGCGATGGATGCACAAAGCAGTGCGTTATTAGGTGCCGATTGGATAGTGGAATCGACAGTCCCCATTCCGAGCGATGAATGGTCAACCCGCGCAGCCGATTTGGGTTTAGAGTCCACAGAAACTGTAGAATTTTTAAGCATGGTTGCCTCTGGGGAAAAGTTACAACTGGCCGCCATTAAAGCTGTAGATGAAGCCTATCCTTTGCGTGGACAATTAAAAGTGCGTGATGCACGTGGAGATCATTACACCGACAGCACGCCTGTGAGCGGTGAAGTGTGGATGGCACCGCGTTTGATTGCAGCGCTAGAGAGTCATGTGGGTGAGACCGTTGAAATCGGTGCAGCGAAATTAACCCTAAGCGGGATCTTAGTGCAAGAGCCGGATACGGGGCTGGCATTTTTAGCGATGGCGCCGCGTATATTAATGAATGTCGCTGATTTGCCTGCAACGCAAGTATTAGATTTAGGATCACGGGTAGAATACCGATTTTTAGTAAGCGGCGAGAAATCAGCGGTGCAACGATTAGCCGCAGAAATTAAGCCTGAGCTGAGTCCGCAGCAAACAGTCACCGATAATATGACGACACACCCTGAAATGGTGCAGCCGATAGATCAACTGTTGCAGTTTCTCACTTTAAGCGCGTTAATTATTTTTGTGTTGGCCTGTCTTGCGATAGCGCTTGCAACGCGTACCTATGCGCAAAAACAAACCGATAGTACCGCGATTTTACGCTGCCTAGGCGCAAGCCGACGCCAGATGCAAATCGTGTATTTAAGTAGTCTACTTGGTTTAAGTCTGATGGCCTCATTCATCGCGTGCTTTTTTGGTTATGCGTTGGCAAAAGGGCTCATCCATTTTGCCGCCACACACTGGCAAGTCAATCTACCGCCCCCTGTGCTGAGTGAAACAATCATCATCGCATTCATTACCGGCATAGTGTTAGTGTTGGGTTTTGCGTGGCCTTGGCTATTGAATTTACAAAATGTTTCGCCCTTACGCGTGTTACAGCGGCAACTGCCCGCGCCGAGATTAGCAACCTATTGGATTTATGGCGGTATAGCCTTAGCTTTTACGGTCATTTGGAGTCTTTATCAAACGCCTAAGCTCACCTTCAGCATGTTATTTTTTATTGCACTGGCCCTATTAAGTTTTGCGCTGCTCACTTATGGGTTATTGCGCCTAGTGGGCTATTGGGGGCAGCGCTTGCCTATGCCCTGGCGTTTAGGAATATTGCATATCGCGCATGATACACGCAGCAGTCTTATGCAATTATGGGTGTTTTCTTTGGTGTTGACCATGGTCTTCTTTTTTCTTTTGGTGCGACAAGATTTTATTCATGCCTGGAAAGATAAATTCCCAAGTGATGCCCCCAATTATTTTGTGATTAATATTTTACCGGAGCAACTCTCCGGCGTTGAGCAATTTTTTGCAACCAAAGAGCAGCTTATTCCTAATTTTTATCCTATGGTGCGGGCGCGTTTAATCAAAATTAATGATCATGAGGTTTCAATCAATGATTATCCGATTGGGGATGTGCCGAATATGATTACGCGGGATTTAAATTTATCATTTAGTGATAAGTTATCGGCCACCCTAACAAAAGGCGAGGCGTGGGATTTGAGCGCTTATGATAGGGCTTTACTGTCGGTAGAAGCGAAAATGGCTAAAGATTTAGGGCTTAATCTGGGTGATAAGCTTACATTTCAGGCGGGCGCTGTGACCTTTACCGGAGAAATTGCCAATATTCGTCAAGTCGATTGGTACAGTATGCAGCCCAATTTTTATGTGATCACTACGCCAGGTTTAGTTATTGATTTGCCGCGCACGTATTTAGGCAGCTTTTATTTATCGTCCACCCATGAATCGTTATTAAATGAATTGATCACTGAGTTTCCCAATTTAACCGTGCTGGATGTGGATGCGATTATGAGCAGCCTGCGTGATTTAATTAACCAGGGTTTAAGCGTTATAGAAGTATTATTTTTTATGGTGATGCTGGCCTCACTTCTTGTGCTCATCGTGATTCAGCGCACGCAAGCGGATGCGCGGCAGTTTACCAGTGCGTTGTTGCGCACTTTAGGCGCCTCTAAAGGGCAATTAGCGCGCGGATTTTTAAGTGAATTTGCCGTAATGGGATTTTTATCAGGACTGATTGCTATAGTGCTCGCGCAATTAAGCGCGGTTATCGTCCAGGAAATACTGGCTTTGCCGTCGCAGTTTAATGGGTGGATTTTTATCACGGCGCCGCTCTTTGGTTTAGGGATTTATTTATTAGTGGGCTTATTATTCATGCATCATATGTTGCGATCCCCACCGGTATTATCCCTAGCGGAGCAAGCATAATGTTATTAGCGATCTTATCTAAACTAGCCGATGGCAAATTTCACTCGGGTGAACAGCTGGCTCAGGAATTAAATGTAAGTCGGGCCAGGATCTGGCAAGCAATGGGTGATTTGCGGATCCTGGGGTTGGAAATTGCTGCGGTGACGGGACGTGGTTATAAAATTTTTGAAAAGCTTGAACTGCTCGATCTTAATAGAATCATGGCTGCATTGCCTGAGAGCATACAAGTGAAACTGCCAACACCGCTTATCTATCTTGAAACCACCTCAACCAATTCGGTATTGCTGGAAGGTTTGCGGAAAAGGGAAGTTAAAAGTGGCACGGTATGTTTGGCCGAATTTCAATCGCAAGGTCGCGGGCGTTTAGGGCGGCAGTGGGCATCGCCACTAGGAAATATTTACTGCTCTATGGCCTGGCAATTTCAGCACAGCGCAGCGGGCTTAATGGGTTTAAGTTTAGTGATGGGGTTAGCCGTCGTTGCTGCCCTTAAAAAATCTGGGGCGCGAGATATGGGGCTTAAATGGCCGAATGATATTTATCATCATGGCAAAAAATTAGGCGGGATTTTAGTTGAAATTGCAGGCGATGCCTTAGGCCCGTGTGATGTGGTGATAGGCGTGGGGATTAATGTCTTACTGCCGCGTAATGTGATTATAGATCAAGCCTATACCGATTTATCTCAGGTTTTGCCGCAGAAAATTTCTCGCAATCTTTTGCTTTCGAATTTAATTGCTTCATTATATGAATATTTAACATTATTTAATCAAAAAGGCTTAAGTTATTTTTTACCGCAGTGGGATGAGTATGATATTTTACATCATCAGGCGGTACATATTATTGAGGAGCATCGCACGCTCTCTGGCGTCGTTGTGGGTGTTGATGCACAAGGTCAATTGCGGGTAAATGTGGCGGGCGTTGAGCATGTGTTAACGAGTGCCCGTGCCAGTGTGAGGTTGGTGTAGGGAAGTATTGAGTAGCAAAGGAAAGGCGTTCAGCGACGGTTTTGCCCCCTTTGTAAAGGGGGCCGGCCGTTTCGGCCGGGGGATTTTAGCGATCTTAATGCGCACAATGAATTTTATTAAAGCTTAACACTTACAACATTTAAAACAGAGTATGGATGTGATAACAGAGATCCAAAATCCCCCCGGACGAAGCGTCCGCCCCCCTTTACAAAGGGGGCAAGTTTTATCGTCGCGTCCCATTACCTGGGCAGATTTTTTTCGTCTTCACTTAAATTTTTAACAATAGGTGAATTATGCGTTGTCCTTGTTTATCACAACAGACTTATGAATTGTGTTGCGGGCCGTTTATTAATGGTACTGCACGGCCGCAAACGCCGGAGCAACTGATGCGCTCGCGTTATACTGCGTATACCCAAGCCAATATGGAATATATTGGTGCGACCATGCAAGGTCAGGCAGCAAAGGGGTTTGATCCTGAGCAAATGCGCCTGTGGGCGCAAAGTGTGGAATGGTTAGGCTTAGAGGTAATTCAAGCCCCTAAAGCGCAAGCTACGCGAGGCATCGTTGAATTTATTGCGCGGTATCGTCTTAATGGTGAAGTGCATCAAATCCATGAAGTCAGTGAATTTGCCCGCTTAAATGGCGGGACGCGCTGGTATTACATCACGGGTAAGGCGCCTAAAGTAGAACGAAATGCGCCTTGCCCGTGTGGCAGTGGGAAAAAATATAAGCGGTGTTGCGGTTTATCCAAATGACATTTCTATAGTATTTGATGATTTCGTTTCATAATCTAGGCAAGTCGGTATATTCTGCGTCGTGCCATAATTGTCTTTGAGTCTAGTGACTAGCGCTAATGTGTCATTATTAGGCAACCCTGCAATTAAGGCCTTATATTCCTCTTGTTTGTCTCTTTCGAATCTTACTATCGCATCTTTTACCGATGAAGAATAATAGAGCGGATCTTGCAAATGATTAATAAGCTTAAGTATGGCGTTTATTTTATTTTCTTTGGTGCCTTTTCCTATACTGGATTTTTCGGTTAACTCGTCTTCAAGCGTCTTCAAACGCTGCTGCAAACTCATGATCGCAGCATCACGCTCCCTGATTTGGGGAGGGGGCGTCTCATGCATTAAATTTTTCATCATATGATAGGTTCTTTTGCTGCCCCAAGCGAAAAATCCACCTTGGATCATTGCAGCATATTCTTTAGGATGTGATAGGGCATAGTTTTTTAATACCGTTTTAAAATTAAATTGGACACTAGGGGATGCATTAATCAGCGCCAATAAGGTTTGCAGATGCCCTTGTTTGGCTGACTTTACTTTCAGATCGTAGTAATTATAAAAACTCAGTGTGTTTGATTCTGCTTCTAAGGCTTGGAGACGCTGTTTGATAAAATGCATGACATAACATTGGCTGGCTGATCGTTTGGCTTGTTCTTTATTGAGATCAATTTCTACAGACATTCTACCCGTGGTCTTTGCGTTGTGGTTAATGCGCAGCGCAGTTTTCACGTCTTCATTTTTACTCAGATCTAGCGCGGTTTTACCACTAAGATTGAGAGCGCCAGTAGGAATACGCGTTTTAAGCATATTAACGATTTCTTTACGATTATATTTTGCTGCGATATGTAATGGGGTGTTGCCGTCTATATCGGAGGTGATGCTAACATTATTTTGTAATAAATAGGCGACCACTGAGGCAAACCCATAGCGCGCGGCGATATGCAGTAATGTTTCGCCTTGTTCATTGCTTTGGTTAAGAAATATTTTTCTTTTTCTGTCGTCTAAGAGATCTATAAAAAATTTCATGCATTCCAGGCAACCATAGCGCGCGGCATACTGCAAAGGTGTGTAAGAACGTTGGGTGAAAACTCCCGTGGAAACAGTGCGCGGTGTTGTTAAAAAAGCTTCGATAGCAGGGCGAGATAGGGTTAAAAAAAGACCTTCTTTCGTATCTGTGGCGGCACCTTTAATTGATGTGTTATTTTCATACGTAGACGTTTTAAAGTCATTCCATATTTCACGGATACCAGAAAAGTTTTGAGCCAGTAATTGTATCCAAAGTTGTTCGTAAAGCATTGGGGATGAACTTGGTGCAGCCATTTTGTAAACTCCAAAAATAATAACGATAGTGCTTACTAAATCGTCACCTATCACCAAATCTTTAAGTGTTAGGTCTAAATGCTGTTATTTGAATAACTTTAAAAAGGGGAAAGGTATTGCCTATCATCCCGCCTGCATCTTGCCCCCTTTGTAAAGGGGGCCGGCCGTTTCGGCCGGGGGGATTTTAGCGATGCCAAGCTGTACCACAAACATCCAAAAATCCCCCCGCCGAAGCGTCGGCCCCCTTTACAAAGGGGGCAGAACAACTGGCAGGACCCCTACAACAATTATATAATATTCAGAAATTTCATCCTCATTAGGTTAAGATGTTCATTATAAAGTCCGCGTTTATCATTTTAGGAGTCTTCATGTTATCTGCTTGCACCGAACAGGACATCACCTTAATTGCCGATCCGAAAGTTTTAAAAATCCCCGTGATCGAAAATCATGAACCGTGGGTGAATATACGTCACCAAACGCAAATCGCCATTGGCCCCTCTCCTGAAATCCCGAATAACACGGATTACACCCACATGCGCGCAACGGTGTATGAAAAATTACTCCAAGCACAAGCGTTATTACCCGAGGGTTTGCAATTGTGTTTATATGAAGCTTATCGCAGCTTAACGCTGCAACAACAATTATTTGAGACGCATTACGCGGATATCAAACATTTGCATCCCCATAAAACCGAAGAAGATATTTTTATTGAAACTACTAAACTCGTCTCTCCAGTGACTAATTTAGACGGCACAGAAAATATCCCGCCACACTCAACCGGTGCAGCCATTGATGTCTATTTACTCGATGAAAATGGACAAGCCGTAGATATGGGCATACACCCTAAAGAGTGGTTATTGGATCATGATGGTTCATTATCTCTAACCCATTCAACAGCCATTTCTTTAGAAGCCCAAAAAAATCGCCGCATCATGAGCGATGCGTTAACCGCGGTAGGCTTTGCAAATTATCCGACAGAATATTGGCATTGGTCTTATGGAGATCGGTATTGGGCGTATCAAACCGATCAAGATCACGCTATTTATGATAAGAAATAAGCGCGTTTTATTGAGCAGGCGCAATCAATAACGCTAAAATCACATCGCGGTCGCGAAATGGAATTTGGGTCGAAGTACCGGTTGCAGGATCAAATAGACTAAGCTCAGGCTCTGAGCCGCGTCCTGCGACTAACACCACATCATCAGGGCCTAATGCGGCAAGCGCGGCCGCTATGGCTTGTTTTCTATCTGGGATCACTGATACTTTATGCAGATAATCAGAAGTAATACCGCTTAGGATGTCGTTTAAGATCGCATCAATAGGTTCTAGCCGTTGATTATCACTCGTTAAATATACGCGATCGGCATGCTGCACGGCAATGTGTCCCATTACCGGTCGCTTGGTTTTATCGCGATTACCGCCGCAACCAAAAACCACTACTAATTTCCCTTTACAAAGAGGTTTAAGCGTTAATAACACTTGCTCCAAGGCTTCAGGTTTATGGGCAAAATCAACGATAATTTGTTTATGATGTTTAACTATTTTTTCCATGCGGCCATTTACAGCAGTAAGCTTAGTGATCCCGGAGGCAATTTTATCTGCAGGAAGATGGAGTAATTTAGCCATGCCCACCGCACCAAGAATATTTTCAGCGTTAAAATTACCTAATAAACTGGAATTGATGCTCACGCCTAACGCCTCGCCCCGAATTCCCTCAACACTTAAGCGTAATTCCGCTTGATCCCGCGAGAATTTGAGCTGCGCATACTGATCGCCCATTAACGACGCAATGATATCCGCCAGTCTTAACCCATAAGGATCGCGCACATTCACACAGGCATGAAACTTTTTCCCTGACTTTATCGCTAAATCGGCATACTCGGTAAACAAACGACTTTTAGTTAAAAAATAATCTTCCATAGTGGGGTGAAAATCTTGATGTTCCAGCGATAAATTAGTAAAAATTGCGCCATCAAATAATAAACCTTGGGTTCTTGCATGTTTAATGCCGTGAGACGACACTTCAACGATGACCGCATTGCAGCCGGCATCTAACATCGTGCGTAATAATTTACTCAATAATAATGGCCCAGGCGTCGTATTTTGTGAGGCCTGGATGATGTTGGCATACCGGTAATTTTCAGTGCCAATCACGCCGACTTTATAGCCTGCCTCAGTCAATATCGCTTCTAATAAATAAGTCGTCGTTGTTTTGCCGCACGTACCGGTGACACCTAAAAGTAATAATTTTTCCGAAGGATTACGGTAATAAAGACGCGCTAATTCTGCGGCATAATGCACGCCTTCGGGGGCTTTTATGTAAGAAAGATCGGAGCCTTCTAATAATGCGGCTGAACCTACAATGGCGCGCGCACCCCGTCTGATGGCTTCTTTCGCATAATGCAGCGCTTTATCTTGACCGCCGCCCGCCACATAAAGCGCGCCTTTTGTAATAAACCGAGTATCATCTTCAATCGCAGGGTAATCGTGTAACTGTTTGAGTAAATCCGTATATAACATTTAAATGACTCCCTAAATCATACGTCGATTTGTTTTAATTTTGCGACCGCTTGATACTTATTTTTTACGCCTAATTTTTTCAAGGCATTTTGAATATGAAAATGCACCGTCCGCGGCGTGATATTAATCATTTTTGCAAGCTCTTCTGCTAAAAAATTTTCCCCGGTTAATTGTAGGCATTGTAACTCGCGTGGGGTGAGGGCGAGCTGCTCGCTTTTCGATTTATGGCTGCGCAATAATTGTTTTAATTGTGCGTAGTAATAGTAGCCCATGCTATGAAATTCATGTAAATAAGGCTCAATATGCTCTAAACAGGATTCTCCCACCCGCTGATGGACGACAAGGACGGAAAAATCATCCGCAGGGCCATGGATAGGAAAACATATCCCCCGGTCTATCCCAAACTTCTGTGATTCTAGCCGTAGCGTGCGCTCTTTAGAGGTTTTGACTTGACTTGCTTGTTCATCCACTTGCCAGAAGAGTGGCGTTAATGCGTGCTTACTCCATTGTAAGGTTTGATCGCTGTCTTCGTAGTGATGAGCCAAATAATAGTCATGCCAGGGACGCAGCTGCGGGGAGGCAAAATCATACTGTATGGATCCTTTCGAGCTCGGATACTGCAAATAATAGGTAAACGCAAAACTCATGATCTGGTAATGCGTCATAAATTCGGTGAGTAGGGCGTCGATTTGAGGCAGCTTAGTTGCGCGTTTGAGCTTAAACATGAGTTGGGATGTTAACATTCTGGCCTCCGTAGGCCACTATACGCAAACGCTGAGAACCTGTCAATGTTGTCAGGATATACTTACTTAGTCCTTTAGTGCTTGCGGCTGTGCTGCCTTTTTTTCTTCAGCTCCAGTGTTTTGACTCAGCAGCGATAATAGCGCGCCCAAGAGGACTATGGCAACGCCTACGGTTTGCATAACCCCTAAGACTTCACCTAGAAACAATACGCCGACTAAGGCCACAAAAATAGGCTCTAATACGCCTAAAATAGCGGCTTTCTCTGAGTTGATGTATTGCAGCCCTTTTAATAAGAATAAAATCGGCAGCGCTGTAGAAATGATCCCTAGACCCAAGCTATGGACCCAAAATGCGGGCGCTGTAGGCATAAAAAATCCGTTGTGGGATAAAGCAAATATCAGGCAAAAAAAGCTACACCCTAAAGAGACCATTAGGGCCGCAAGCAAAGGGTGCAGCTGGTTATATTTTTTATTGGCCATAATATAAAACGCATACCCGCTCGCTGAAATAAGGCCTATGAATAAACTGAGGTAATTAAAGTTGAACTTAAGTTCTATCAATAATAATAGGCCGATCAAGATAAATAACACGGAAAAATAATAACGGGGGCTGATGTGATGCTTATAAATAAATCGATTGCACAAAATAACAATGGCAGGATAGGTAAAAAATATGACCATTGCGATCCCAGTACCCATTTGCTGACTGGCAGTAAAATAAAAAAACGTCGAGGAGCCGTAAAAAATAGCGCTTGCACTAAAAATCATCCCCATTGCGGGCCAGTGAATTTTCATTTCTTTTAGCTGTGGCAGCATAAAGAGTGCAATAAATAGGCTAGCAATGACAAATCGCCAAAATAACATATTGGCGATACTGGGTGAGTATTCTAGCGCTTGGGTGCCAAAATAACCGACTAAGCCGTAAAATAATCCGGATAAGATCACATAGATGATGCCTTTAATTTCTAAACGAGTATGTGCCATAACCTATGTACTTATCTGGGTGCGTGCCTTTAAGTGCTGTAAGTGTCTAAGCCTAGCATGAAATGGTGAGGAATATGAACAGGACTTACGAAAAATACGGCGGTTAGAGTATTTTTTGGCGATTTTGCGACAGCCATGAGCAAAAAAATACTGTAACCGCCGTATTTTTCGTAAGTCCTGATGAAAAATAACCCCGCACTGAGCGGGGTTATTTCTTTAGCAATGATTTATTCGGAAATACAATAGCCCTGGTATTGCTGGTATCGTAAGCTGGGGTATATGTTTGGAGCGATACACCAAATATCCGTATTCCATGTGGCATAAGTAGCGGGATCCATCATTTTTGTTACTGACAATCTTTGCGAACCGCGATCACCGGAGTATTCTTTACCCGTGTTGTCCTTATCAAAGTAGCCTTCGGTAGTCAGTACCCGGTTGGATGATTTTCCTTTATTACCCACCATACCGCGACCACCATCCTCGCCTTTTACATTGACTGGACCTGCTGCGTATACATAACTCATATTAATTTTGACATTATCATTATTGGGCGCATTGCCGATGAGGCCACCGGCATACTGGTCGCTTTCCAGTAATACATCGGTATAACTATTATTGATAATGGTGGGTGGGAGCCCCTCTTCAGCCCAATTGACTTCTGGAAAATGGCCAATTAATCCACCCGCATTATAACGTGCGTAGATTTTCCCGATGACAGCGGATTCTTCTATCCCCACTTGCCCGGATCCAGAGACTTGGCCTATTAAACCACCGGCGCCGCAGGAGTAGACCTCATTCAAATCATGATCGCAGGCTTTAGCATCAATACTAAGATTAGTCACACTGACTTGCTTGAATTGCGACCCAAGGTTAGTCACGCCGCTTCTAGGCCATTCTTGGCCCACAATACCGCCTGCATAATATTCTGAGCCTTGTAGCATCAAGGTGACGTTATGCAGAGCGATGTTGGAAAAATCAATATAAGAAGTGTAACCCACAAGGCCACCGGTGGAAGGCTCAAATGCTATGGGGTGATTTCCCCCAGTATTATTGCCTGTTACGATCAGTCCTTTTACAGTAATATTTTCAAAAAGTGAATAGTCTGCCGAACCGGCAAGAAGTCCCCTATAGGTATTGGTATCACTGTAAACAGCGGCGTTAATAAAGTGCAGGTTTTTTATTTGAGTCGTTTTATCTGCATACAGGTAATTACCTAAAATTCTTTCAAATAATCCTGCATTTTTGCCAGAATTAGGCTCTGCATTAATCGTCAAATTGGAAATGGTATAACGCTCGCCATTGCCTTTATCCCCATCCAAAACGCCCAGAAAGTAAGGAATAGGGCGAAAATCAATACCGGAACAATCGATGTCTTGAGTGAACGTATAATAAGCAGTGGAATTGGTAGGAATATTTTGCAAATCCTGGCAACTGCTGATTTCTGCCGCCTGCGCAATGCCACAAAGCATTAAACAAGGAGTCAATAATAAAGAAAGCGGGGTGCGTGTCATGATGGCCTCATAAATGAAGTTAATTTAATCCATAAGGCGAGAAGTATATATTAACATTTGTTGACTATTCAAGTGACTTAATAATATAAACACTAATGATCAATTTTTTATAAATTTAATATTTTATGTAATGAATATATTGTTATTTTATTATATATGATTATATAATGATGAGTGACTCGTAAATGAATATGGGCTGAGTACAGTATGCAGAGATAAGATAATAATAAAGGGCACGGATGCCTGATCCATACCCTATTAGGCATGGAATCAGGTGATATTCAGTGGCAACAATTCGCTGGAACTTTATTCAAGAACGATTGTTGCCACTTTTATTTACATCGACATTCCGACGGCTAGGGCATGCAACACTGCACTAATGCGTATGGCGCTTTGGATTTGTGCAAGCGTTGCGTGTTCCGTTTTTAATTTTTCGGTATGTGCGTCCATGCACATGCCGCAGCCGTTGAGTGCAGAGAGGGCAAGGGCAGCGAGCTCAAAATCTATGGGCGCGATACCATGACTGGCTAAACCACTCATGCGTAGCATGGGATTTAGCGTGTTAAAGCTTTTATCTTGCACCAAATGGGTAAAACGATAATAGACATTATTCATGGCCATGAGTGAAGCGCAAATTTTTGCTGCGTGCACCTGCGGGTCACTCAGTTGTTCCGCAAAATAATCCTGAATGGCTGCAATTAAGCTTTGATTGCGTAGACCGTAACTGCACGCTAAAGCAATCAATGCAATTTGCTCAGGCGCTAAAACATGATCTTCGCTCATGATGATGCGCTCGATATTTATTTTGGTATCTTTTAAGGCATCGGGTAATTGATTTTTTATTGTTTCTAACATGATGAGCTCCTTTAAGCGAGAGTAAGTTGTGAGTTAAGTGTTTGTTGACCTTTTTCCCAATTACACGGGCATAATTCATCCGTTTGTAGGGCGTCCAAGACACGTAATACCTCTTTGGGATTGCGCCCTACGTTATTGTCTGTGACCATGGCAAAGCGGATCACATGAGTCGGATCGACAATAAACGTGGCGCGTTGGGCAACGCCTGTTTTGGGATCTAAAATGCCCAGCGCATTTGAGAGTTGTCGTGTGGTATCGGCAAGCATAGGAAAGGGTAAACTCTGCAGACTTTTTTCTTGCCGTTTCCAGGCTAAATGCACATATTCAGAATCTACACTCGTGCCTAAGACTTGGGTCTGTCTATCAAAAAATTGATTGTTTAATTTGCCAAATTCAGCAATTTCGGTGGGGCAGACAAAGGTAAAATCTAGCGGCCAGAAAAAATAGATTTTCCATAAACCGTTAAAACTCTGATCTGAAATATCAATAAACTGCTCGCTAGGACCTGCCTCCACCGCTTTTAATTGAAATGCGGGGAATGTGTCATTAATTGTTAACATATGCTTCTCCTTAATAAAATGGGCTGATAAGAGAAGCATATCGGTTAAGTGGGGTATTTAAAAATTGATTGTATGGATGATAATAATAGGTTTTGACTATCGAAAATGGGAGTTGAGTGTTGTCACATAAGACTATTCTAAACGCGCACTCGTCAAAGTGATTTTTACGCTAGATAGCGCTTTGGACACCGGGCAATTGAGCTTTACTTGTTGGGCGATATCTAAAAATTGTGTTTCGCTGATATTCGGGACTTTTGCGATGACATCCAGCGTAATTTCAGTGATGGCAAAGCCGCCGGGGACGGTATCCAGGCGCACACGGGCATTGGTGACGACAGAATGAGCAACATAGCCGGCTTGCTCTAGCGTTGCCGCAAGCGCCATGGAGAAACAACTGGCATGCGCCGCAGCGATGAGCTCTTCAGGATTGGTCCCGTGTTCGCCTTCACCAAAGCGACTTTGAAAGGAATAAGGTGCAGACCATGCGCCTTGTCCTACTTCAAAGGTGCCTTTACCTTCTTTTAAAGTGCCTTCCCAAATTGCATTCGCTTTTCTAATGACCATGATTATTCCTTAATTTAAGTGAATTATACAGAGTATATACAGTACAAAGAATTTGGCACTGAAGTAAAGCTGAATCTACTACACAAATAGTCTGTAAAGAGGGTTGGCTGTAGGAGCGGGGAGAACGATAAGACTTGCCCCCTTTGTAAAGGGGGTCGGACGCTTCGTCCGGGGGGATTTTAGCGATCTTAATGCGCATAATGAATTTTATTAAAGCATAACACTTACAAAATTGAAATATGAGAGTATTGATG